>Ga0209715_1002133_pt1 | contig 15441 bp, 21 predicted proteins | sample COGITO_mtgs_1205_2_FD_184809 | JGI IMG/M metagenome (GOLD analysis project Ga0209715, IMG submission 184809) | Pelagic marine microbial communities from North Sea - COGITO_mtgs_120503 (SPAdes) (version 2) | ecosystem: Environmental > Aquatic > Marine > Epipelagic ...
CAATAAGTGATGGAATTTGTAAATTGGATAAACCACTTATAGCGTGTCCAGAAGTGCAGCCTCCAGCCCATCTGGCTCCAAAGCCTACTAAAAAACCCCCTATGATTATAATAAAAAATCCTTTGACAGTTAATAAACTTTCCCAATTAAAAAGTTCATTTGGTATAATTTCGCCATTAAAATTAATTCCTAGTGCAGCCAAATCATTTATTGTATCATTGTTAATCAATAAAGGCTCTGGGTTTTGAATGTAGGTAGAGGCCAGAAAGCCTCCAATAATAGATCCAAAAATAAAAATAATATTCCAAGTTTGACTTTTCCAGTCAAAATCAAAATAATTACTATGTTTTGATGCTCCACTCATTGAACAAATAGTTCGTAAAGTTGAGCTTACTCCAAAGTTTTCACCTGTCCAAAGCATTAAAAACATTACGATTGCTATCATTGGTCCAGAAACAAACCATGGCCAGGGATTACTTATAAATTCTATTAAAGTCATACTTAAATTATTTGAAATTAAATTTTAGAAGGACATATATATTCTGTTGTTAACAACGATGTCTTTTCTAAGGCTTTGAATCCACCTTCTATATCAGTTAAATTATGAAATCCTCTAGATTTCAAGATAGATGCTGCAATCATCGATCGATATCCACTTGCGCAGTGAATATAAAACCTATCAACAATTGGGTATACATTTAAATATAAATTTATTTCAGAAAGAGGGGTATTATAAGAACTATTAATATGCTGCGATATAAACTCTGATTTTTTTCTAACATCAAAAATCTTATCTTTTTTTTCATTGAAATTATTTTGAAAATCATCTGCAGAAATAGAAGTTACAGAGTCTGTCTCTTTTCCAGAATTTAACCAAGCCTTTAAACCTCCTTTTAGATAACCTTTAGTATTATCAAAACCTAGTCTTGATAAACGAGTAATAGCTTCTTCTTCTCTGTTTTCTGGACAAATTAGAATTATAGGCTGTTCTAAATCAACTATAAGTTCGCCAACCCAGGGTGCAAAACTTCCATCGAGTCCAATAAAAATACTATTTGGAATATGGGACTTTGCGAACTCATAAGGTTTTCGAACATCTAACATCAAAGCCCCTTTTTCGTTTGCTGTTTTTTCAAAATCAAAAGGAGAAAGCTCTTGCAAGCCAGAGTTTATGACATCATCTATAGGCTTATAGCCTTCTTTATTTAGTTTTACATTATGGGGGAAATAATTAGGAGGAGGTAATAATCCGTCGGTTATTTCAAAAATAAACTCTTCTTTTGTCATGTCACTTCTCAAAGCATAATTAACTTTTTTTTGATTCCCTAAAGTATCTATAGTTTGTTTCATCATATTTTTTCCACAAGCTGAACCAGCACCATGACCAGGATAAATAATTATATCATCAGAAAGAGGCATTATTTTATTTCTTAAACTATCGTAAGAATAGCCTGCTAAGTCTTCCATTGTTATATCATCAGATTTTTGAGATAAATCAGGCCTGCCTACGTCACCTAAAAAAAGTGTATCTCCAGTAAAAATAGAATGGTTTTTTCCATTTTCATCTGACAATAGATATGTTGTGCTTTCCAGTGTATGACCAGGTGTATGTAATACAGAAATTGTCACATTTCCTAGCTTAAAAACATCCCCATCTTTTGCAATATGAGAATCAAAAATTGTATTAGCATTAGGGCCATAAATGATTGGGGCTCCAGTTTTTTCAGACAGAGTTACATGTCCACTAACAAAATCTGCATGAAAATGGGTTTCAAAAATATATTTAATTTTAACTCCATCTCTTGAAGCTCTATCAATGTATTGGTTTACCTCTCTCAAAGGATCTATTATAGCAGCCTCACCATTACTTTGAATATAGTATGCTCCTTGAGACAAACATCCAGTATAAATTTGTTCTACCTTCATTATTTTATTATTTTGTTAAAAACTCTATTATAAACATGAATATTGACATTGCTAAAATAAAATACCCAAACCCTTTTTTAAGTTTATTTCCATCAATAAAATTTCCAATATAAACTCCTAAAAAAATTCCTATAATTGTTATGCTTGTGAATACAATTAAAAAATTCCAATCAATTGACATTATTAAAGCATCTCCTAAAAAAAATCCCAAAATAGATTTTAAAGCAATAATTACTAGCGAAGTTCCAATAGCTTTTTTTATATCCAAATTAGTTAATACAACTAGAGCGGGAATAATAAGAAATCCTCCACCTGCTCCGACTAGTCCTGTTACTGTACCAACTATAAGCCCTTCAATTAATATTAATGGATAATTATAACTAATATCACCTGACCCACCTTTTCTAGTGTTTTCCTTCAACATAGATAATGCTGCTGCTACCATCAAAACTATAAATACTCCAAACATTCCCATTCTTCTGGAAATTGCGAAATCTCCAAAATCAAAAAGAACATCTGGAAGTTCAGGTATCACATAATGTCTAACAATCCAAACACCAATTAACGCAGGGATTCCAAAAACAACAGCAGTTATCCAATCAACGTTATTGTTTATGTTTTGTTTTATTCCGCCAACTAAAGCTGCAAAACCAACAATAAATAATGAATATGCTGTAGCTACTTTTTCATCAAGTGAAAACAAATACGCTAAAACAGGAACAGCTAAAATAGATCCACCTCCTCCAAATAAACCTAAAGAAATTCCAATAAATAATGCCATTATATACCCAAGTAATTCCATGCTAAATCATTAAAATTTTTAAATTAAATCACAGCTTTCCATACAATCAAATATGCTTAACAACTTGCGATCAGCAATACTATAAAAAACTTGTTTTCCTTTTTTTTCTGAAACAAGCACACCATTATCTTTCATTTTTGACAAATGATGAGACATCATAGATATTTCACAACCAATACCAATTTTAGCACAAATTGAACCAACATCTAAAGGTTCGTTTGATTCTAAAATTTCTAATATCTCTAACTTTACAGGATGAGAAATTGTTTTAAGAATTTTTGCAACCTGTTGAAGCTTTAATATTGAAAATTGTCTTTTTGTTGATTTCATTAAACAAATATATGAATATTTTAATATATATTCATATATTTTAGTATAAATAAAGCTATACCTCTATAGTATAGCTTTATTAAATTATTTACTATAATAATCCTAACTGAGACAAAAATGAATGATTATCGAAAAAATCTTGTTCTTGTAATATTTTTCCATCCTTCATTTTAACAATTGTAGTCCCGTTAATATCTAATTTGTTTCCAGTAGCAGGAATTCCAAACATTTCTCCGTCATGAGTGCCTTTAAAATTCCAGTGTTTTACTATATTTTCTCCCTGTCCAAAAATATTTACAAAAGTAAATTCAGCATCAGAGAAGCCTGTCAAATAATTGTTGTAATAACCCTTAAATGCATCTATTCCAGTAAGATTTCCTGTTGCAGTGACTACGGTTACATTCTCGTCAAAACTATCAGAATTAATAAGGTTTATGTCTCTTTCTAAAAAAACCTTATCCCATACGGTTTTATAAGTTTTGATATCGTTTTGGATTTGAGCATTTGCTGTTTCTAAAGTTTGACACTCCTCACTTGCCTGTTGATTACAACTGACAATTAAAAGGAACGAAGCTATAAATAATAATTTTTTCATTGATTTAGATTTTTGGTTATTTAACAAATATAGAACGAATTGATTTAAAAAATTATATTTCAATTATTAATTACCCAATAATCATAACTATTGCCATAACAATCATAATTGAATTTTCAATAAGGGTAGCCTCTGTCATTGGTAATTTCAATACAGTACCTAGACAAGCGCATTGAATAGATTGTTTTTGTAATAATACTTTAGAAACCCCAATTGTAGTGATAACTAATAGAACTAAAGTTATTATTAAAGCAATATTAATTTCATATCTCATTAAAAACATTAAGCCTAATAATGTTTCGATAAAAGGATAAATACGTCCATAAAAAGAAACACGTTTTGCTAATGGATCATACATTTTAAATGATTGTAAGAATCCGTTTAAATCAAGCATTTTAAAAAAACTGAAAACTATAAAGAATAAACCCATAAAATCAAGCATAAACTCATTCAGATTCCAATTTTTAAAATTTAGAAGCAAACTTGCCGACGTTATATAAAATATAATTAGCAATAACGGTTTAAGCTGTTGAATTTTACTTTTATCTTCTAATTCTTTATCCAGGGATTTTTCATTAACACCCGTTTCTGATATTGTATACTTTTTAGGTATTAATTTTTGAACAGTTGAAAGCGCCAAACCTTCATTAGAAATTATAAATAACTCTTGTTTTTTAAAGTCAACTTTTAATTTGGTTATAGCTTCAAAGCTTTGTAGAGCATTTTCAATAGATGCTTTACATTTCAAACACGTCATCCCAGAAATCAAGAATTTTTGATTCATAAGTTAAAGTTACATTAATAATTTTTGAGAAAATTTATAAAAATCAATTTATAATTTATTGTGATGAATTAAAAAAAACAATTATTTTCGCGTTTTTAGAAATGAATATAAAAACTATTACTTCTGACCACTTGGGTGTTTTTACAAGCGTTACTTGTATGCTACATTGTTTTGCAACTCCTTTATTATTTATCACTCAGGCACAAAATTCTACATTAATCCACGAAGTTCCGTTTTTTTGGCAATCAATGAATTATTTGTTTATCGTAATCTCTTTGGCAGCAATAACACGTTCAATACAAAACTCCACTAGTTCGTATGTCAAAATATTATTGATTAGTTCGTGGAGTTTATTTAGTTTTTTTATTATTAATGAAAGTTTTGAAATCTATCACATTCCTGAATTTTTCACTTACTTAGCGGCAATCTCTCTTTCTGCTTTACATATTTATAATTTAAAATACTGTACGTGTAAAGATGAAGAATGCTGTATTCATAAAAATTAAGCTTAAATTTTTTTCAAACTATTTGTCAAAATATTATAAATTAAAAAGTGATATTCCTCACCTGAGATTTAATTAAAAATATTTTATTCATTTTATAATTTATTACAACGGCACAAAAATTGTATTATTTAAATAAAACAATTTTATTATGAAAAAATTTATGGAGTTTTGGGGAGTTTATTATCCAATAATATTAGCATTCTTTTCTTTTGTTTACTCTGTTACTCTTTGGTTTTCAGGAGATAAACTAGAAGGTATTTTCGTCGGTATTTGGGTTCCTTCAATATTATCAGCCTCAGTCGCTTTAAGGCAAAGAAGAGGCGACAATCGTAACTTGAAAAGAAAATAATGGAAAATATTGGAATGTTCATTATGGGTTGTGTTGTTTGTGCACTTTATTTATCAGGCTATCTTTACATGATTAAATATGCAAATGATTCCCACGATTCGGACTTAAAAAAAGATATTGAAAAAGCTAATAAAAGCCAATCAAAAAAATAACTGTTAAGAAAGATATTTAGGTCTGAACCAAAAAAGAAAAGTTCTCAAGTTTTGATCTAATACATTCATAATTTTAATACATTATATTTCTATTAATCTAAATTTTTATTAATTTATACCTACAATTAATTATTATATGATTTGAATCTTTTAATTTTTTATGCTATTTCTACAATAGCACTTTCATTCTTTTGTTCAATTTTAGAAGCTGTTTTATTAAGCGTAAGTCCAACTTTTCTGAAAATCAAGATAAGCGAGGGAAAAAAATACGCTTTAAACCTTCAAAAAATGAAGGAAAATATAGATGAACCTCTGATTATAATTCTGACTTTAAACACTATTTCTCACACTGTTGGAGCAATTCTTGTAGGAGTTCAAGCCAAGGAACTTTACTCATCAATCAATAATAATTCCTATGAAATTTTTGGAATTTTTCTAACTGAGGATTTAGTTGTTGGAATTGTTTCAGGTATTATGACTATACTAATCTTACTAGTTTCTGAAATAATTCCTAAAACATTAGGTGCGACTTATTGGCATAAACTTGTAAAAACAACTTCAATATTTTTAAAAAGTATTATACCATTATTTAAGTTTTCTGGAATATTATTTTTACTTCAATTTTTTACAAAACTTATAAATAAATCAAAAAATACTAATCTATTTTCAAGAGAAGATTTTTCGACTATGGCTGAAATTGCTGAAGAAGAGGGTGTTATTGAAGAGAGTGAATCTGATATTATTAAAAATATGATAAAATTCAAAGATGTTCGAATTAGAAATATCATGACACCTTTTTCAGTTATGAAAATTGCTTCTGAAAATGTTTCGATCAAAGAATTTTATAAAAATAATCCTAATTTATCATTTTCAAGAATTCCGGTCTACAAAGAAAAAATGGACAATATTACTGGATATGTTTTAAAAGATAATATTTTAGAATATATCGTTAAACAAAAAGGAGATTTAAAGCTTTCTGAAATAAAAAGAAAATCAATTACATCAGATTACGAATCTCTTATACCTAAAACTTTTGATAAATTAATTAAAGAAAGAGAACACATATCTATAGTTTTAGATGAATACGGTACTGTAAGAGGATTGGTTACAATGGAAGACATAATTGAAACTCTTTTAGGTCGTGAAATTATGGATGAAACTGATCTTGTTGCGGATATGCAAGTATTAGCTAAAAATCAAAAACTTTAATACTACTATTTAATATCTGTCAATAAATTTCAAAATCTGATTTTCTGACCAATAAAAATCTCCTTTAGAAATAAAACCTACGTGACCGCCATGTTTAGGAATCATCAAGTGAAAGTTTAAATTGTTTTTTGACTCATTAACTGGAAAACAAGATTGAGATAAAAAGGGATCATCCATAGCATTAATTAAAAGAGTAGGTTTTGAAATATTTGGTAGAAACTGCTTGCTACTTGCTTTAAAATAATAATCTTGTGCGTTTTTAAAACCATTGATTTTACTTGTAAAATACTCGTCAAAATCAGTCAAATTTTTTATCATTTTCAAAGGTTTTATGTCTAGCTCTTTTGGAAATTGCTTATGTTTTAAATACATTTTTTTAGATAAGGTTCTTAAAAAACGCCAGTTATAGAGTGTGTTTTCACTTCGCTGCAGTGATATGGACGATCCCTTTAGGTCTACTGGAACAGAGATTGCTACACTAGCCTTGATTTTTGAGCTCAAAGAAAATAAGCCATCTCCGTTATACTTTAAAATTAGGTTTCCTCCCAAGCTAAACCCTACTAAATAAACAGCATCATAATTTGGGAGTACGTAATTAATTACAGCATGTAAGTCATCGGTTTTTCCACTGTGGTATGTAATCAGCTGGCGATTGATTTCTCCACTGCAAAAACGGTAATTCATAGCAGCAACTGAATAGCCATTTATAGATAATAATTTGGCTGTTGCCTGTATATATTTTGAGTTACTACTACCCTCTAGTCCATGACATAGTATTACAATTTTTTTACTTCCATTCTCAATAAAATCAATATCTAAAAAATCATCATCTTTTGTCTCTATTCGCTTTCGTTTAAACTGAATAGGTTTTATTCTTCTAAATAATGAGCTGTAAATAGTGTTAAAATGTCTATTCTTAAAAAGGAACGGAGGAATATAGTCAGTTGCTATTAAAGGCATTTTTAAGTTATAAAATTGAAAAATAAGACATTCCTAAGGTTTAATTGTCTTTACCATTGTACTTAATAAGCCATTTTTCTTCTTATCATCCATTAATTGCCAAAACATAATTCCACCTAATTTTTTATCCAATGCATATTGAGATTTAAGCTTTATTGATTTATGATCATCAAAAGTTGCAAAAATTTTATTTATACTATCATATGCATAAGGTGATTTCGCCAAACTGTCCCAATAAAAATTAAAGTTAGATCTTACATCTTCAAAACTTAATTGATTATAACTTCTATTCCAATCAGCATTTTGATTAAGACCATTATTGATGTTTTCAACATTTTTAAATGTTTTAATATAAAATGCTCCTCCTATAAATATTTTCTTTGGATTTACACCTAAATTTATTAATGCTTTAATTGACGATTCTGCAGATCTATTTTGAAATTCATTGGATGAAAGTGCTGTATGGTGACCAGTTTTCGTTGAGCCTGATCCATAGAAATCATAAGTCATAAGGTTAACATTATTAACTAAAGGCATTACTTTATCCCATTCAATTGAATTTTCAAAAAATCTATAAGATGCGCCTGCAGCGAAACTTAATATATGATCTTTTTTCATATACTTTCTTAACTGAATTATTAAGTCTGTAAAGTTTTCACGATCTTCAAGTTTGTAACTATGACCCGGATAACCAGAAATTCCTGGATACTCCCAATCAAGATCAATTCCATCTGCATTAAACGATTCTATGATATCGGCTGTTGAAATTGCAAACTCAATTCGAGCTTTTTTTGAACTAAAAATATCAGAACAAGTCTCACATCCTCCCCAACCTCCCAAGGAAACTAATACTTTTAATTTTGGATATTTCTTTTTTTGATTTATAACATTTAGTAATGTAAGACTATCTTTTTTATCATCAATAGCTAGCTTATTTCCTTTAAGATGTAAAAAACTATATATTATTTGATCAACTCCTTCTAAATCAAATTCATTAATAGATTTCTCATCACCAGCATAATAAGCTATGACCTGAGGTTTAATTTCAATATTGTTGTTACAGGAAATAGTTAAAATTAATAGAAAAATCAGTTTTTTCATACTTCAATATAAGAATTACTGATTTAAAAGAAGAAGGTCTGACTATGATTTAGAATTAATTAGTTTTCGAATTTCAGCTAAAGAATCTAAAAGTTGGTCAAAAGAATCTATAAAAAAGTAAATCGGTTGAACTTTATCAATTATAAAATCTTGTTCTAATATTTCTGATAAATTAAAGGGTTTTTTAATTGAGTTTTCACTGTATACATTTTTAATTTCTTTTTCAGATGAAATAATCCCAGCTCCATAAATATCAAAAGTATCTTTATTTTTTACAAGCCCAAATTCAATTGTAAACCAATATAGACGTTGAAGTTGTTTTATTTTAAAATCATCATCAATAAATTCTAAAGATAATTCACCTATTTTTTGAAAAAAATCAGAATATGTATGATTAGAAAGTAAAGGGATATGACCGAAAACATCGTGAAACATATCTGGCTCTTCTAAATAATCAATTTCTTTGATAGTTCTCAACCAACAAGTTGAGGTAAATTGTTTTTTAGCAAGACAAGAAAAAAAATACACTGGTTCTGCAATATTAGAAACAGTTTTTATTTGCCAAGAAGTTAACTTTTTGAGTTTTTTATTAATATCAATGAAATCAGGAATTTTTGAAGAATTAAAATCAAGTAAATCTAATCCGTTCAAAAAGGCTTGAGAAACAATTCCTCTAAGCAAATTAAACTGTTTCAAGTATAACAACTCCCAAACCTTAAAATCCTCTGCAGAGTAGTTAGAATAAATTTGTTTAATTGGTTTAATTTTATTCATCTGACTTAGAACTAATTTTATAATTCTAATATAAGAATTATCTAAATCTTATTGATCTAACAACGTTTTAAGGAGTATTATATTGTTGAATGGTATTTTGTAGCTAATTATCATAGTTGTCCTAAAGGTTTTAATTTAAAATGATATATTTAAGCGTTAATTAATAACTTAATTTTATTAAAAAAAATATGAAAAATTCAATTTTAACTATCACTGTTTTTGTAATTACATTAATAAGCTCATTACAAATAACTGCACAAGAATTTAAAAACTTAGATAAAAGCCCAATGGATATGGCATCGTTTCCAAGTAGTTATAAAATATCTGAAAAATTAGTAAAAGTAATTTACAGTCGTCCGCAATTAAATGGAAGAGATTTAGTAAAATTAGCTCCGCCTGGAAAGGTTTGGAGAACAGGAGCAAATGAAGCAACAGAAATCACATTTTATAATGATGTTATTTTTGGAGGAAAAGCATTAAAAGCAGGTACTTACAGTCTGTTTACAATACCTTCTTACAAAGGAGACTGGACGGTAATAATTAATAAAGCAAGAAATGTTTGGGGTTCGTACTATTATAATCAAGACCTAGATATTATTAGAGTACCTGGAAAAACATCTACAAATGAGGAAAATATCGAAGCTTTTTCAATGATGTTTGATAAAGATATGACATTAAAAATAGGGTGGGGAAAGACCGTTGTTTCAGTATCAATTGATTAAAAGTGAAGTTGCTGAATTAAAAGAAAAAGATATGCCTATGGTTTAAGCCTTATCTTCCATTTTGTATTGGTTCAGAATCAGGCATTAATTTATTTAGAATAAAATAAACAGGGCAAAACTTAGTTATTGGACTTATAATTTGAAGCCCCCCAACAGCAACAGCAACCCATAAAAAAACTAAATTAGAAGTGTAGAAAGTTAATCCTACGCTAATTAAATATAGTAAACCAACGATAGCATCGTGAACTCTGATTTTAGAAATATTTTTTTTCATTTTAAAAAACAATTTAATTTGTTAATATACAATAATATAAAAAAAAACATTCCTATTAAAATGTTAGCTTAACCTAATTACGTGGATTAGAAGTTGCTGAATTAAAAGAAGAAGATATGCCTATGGTTTAGTTTGATTAACTTTGATAAAATGAGTACTGAGATTAAATTTTCCAATTTAAGCGTAGATGAAATTCTTCAAATTGTTGAACCTATAATGGATAATTGTTTAGAGGGTTCAAATGAGGGAAATTATGAAAAGCATACCCGTGATTTTACAGATAGAATAAAATCAATAGTTACACCTGATGAACTTCAAAGACAATTATCAAATGAACCAAAAGTTTATTTTACTAAAAGAGAGTTCTTGCATTTATTCAGAAGAAATAATTCTGTAGGAATTGTCTGGAAACAATTAACCTCACTAAATAACGATGAACTTATTAATCAAGCAATTTTTAAGGAAATTAAGGGAAATATTCTTATTGACCATTGTATGATATGCTGAAATAAAAGAAAAAGATATGCCTATGGTTTAATATATTTTTGAATATATTTAATAAATATGAAAAAGAGTTTTTACATAATATGTTCTATAACTTTAATTTGGAATATTGTTGGTGTAATTAATTATTTAGGTTTTGTGTATATGTCAAATGAAGCTTTCAAAGCTTTACCAAGCGATATGCAGTTATATATTGAAACAAGACCTTCTTGGGTTACAGGTGCTTTTGCTTTGGCTGTTTTTTCAGCAACTATTGGTAATATTGGTTTGTTAATTAGAAAAAAATGGGCAAATCTACTTTTAATAATTTCTTTGATAAGTATACTAATTCAAACCTTTTATAATTTTTTTATTCAAGATATCGTACAGATTCCAAACAGCGAAGTAGCGATTAGTATTTTAATCGTTTTAGTGGCTGTTTTTCTTGTGATTTACAGTCAAAAAATAAATAAGTAAATTATATTCTGAATTAAAAGAAGAAGATATGCCTATGATTAAAAATTTATTATTTTTAAAAAAAAAATACTATGGAAACATTAAATAAAAATTGGTTTGCTTTTACACTTATTGCTGTAATATTTGGATGCATTGGATATTTACTAGGAAGTCAAAATAATTCTCAGAGTTGTCCAATGATGAAAAATCATCATAAAATGATGTTTATGGATGGTAAGATGAAAGCAGGTGAATCTATGTTTATGTTTAAGGATATAGAAGACGGAGAAATTGAATGGATTGAAGACATAGAAATAAAAAAAGAAGAAGGAGAAAACGGCAAGAAAAAAATAAAAGTAGAAGTAAAAGCCAAAAAAGATTAAAAGTTGCTGAATTAAAAGAAGAAGAAATGCCTATGGTTTAGTTTGATTTTCTATAAAATCAAAAATTTTATGAATTAATGGTGCATTATTTGAGCCAATCCACCCTTTACTGTAATTTACAGAAAATGATATATCATACTTAGGTGAATAAACTACTTGAGTACCCCAAAACCCACTATGAGTATAAAACTTTAAACCATTCAATTCAATTTCCCATATTCCTAAACTATAATCCATTGATGCTTTACTTTTATATTTATATTTTTTAAGCATTTCCTTTAATGTAGATTCTTTATTAAAAACTTTATTGTTAAATAATAAGTAAAAAAACCTTGAGATATCTTCAGCAGTTGAAATTAATCCTCCACCACCAAAATAATCTATACTTGGGTCAATCCCATATGCATCTTTACCGTTTCTAAAATACTGATGAATTCTTTTATCATCTCTTTCATCCTCGAACCAAGTATCATTGATGTTTAATTGTTCAAATCTTAAGAGGTTTTTAATTGCATTATCCAAACTTGATTTTGTAATATTTTCAATTATTCCTCCTAAAATAACATACCCAGTATCAGAATATTTGAATTGATTTCCTACAGAACCAATTGGATTACCCCATTCAATACAAGATTTTATTTGTTCCGTTCGAGTCCATTTATGGTCAGGATTATCATATATTTTTTTGAAAAAATTTGGATGATTGGTATGGTCATACATTCCAGAAGAATGATTTAATAAATGTCTTACCGTGATTATTTCTGGGTTGTAGCCACCTTCAATTAAAATATTTTGATGTTCATTTGAAATATATTTAGATATCGATTCATCTAATAATATTTTTTTTTCTTCCCAAAGTCGAAGAACACTCGCTGCGACGAATGTTTTGGTTACGCTGGCAATTCTAAACTGACCAAATTTATTTAAAGAATCATTTATTCTAACATCATTAATTCCAAAAGCTTTTGACCAATTAATATTTTTAGTATTAGAGTAAATATTATAAATAATTCCTGGTTCGTCATTATTGACATATTCCTCTGAAAATTTATCAAATTCGTTAAAATCAAAAACTTTGTTTTGTGATAATACTAAGTGTGGAATAAACAGAAATAGTAGAATGAATTTTTTCATAATAAGTTTTTTTTATTTCACTCATTCCAGCACCTAACACAACTCCTAAAGCAAGTCATAATCCTAAATTTTCAGTAAATAACCCAACTAAAGTTCCAAATACAATTCCATAAGCAACCCAATTATCTTTTTTCATAAACTATGATTCATTTCTTCTGAAATAATTGCTTTTGCTTCTTCTGGTTCTTCTTGAGTATTCCTTAAAAGAAAATATATTGGCAATGCCATTAAGAAAGGTATTTAAAAATGATTTTTTATCATTATTCATATTACTAATATACTTAATGTCAGTTGGAAATGAAAGTATAGATAGAGAGTAGGTAAATAAGCTATATACTATTGAGTTTGGAGAATAACTTTTTTCATAATAATTTATCTTTTTTTACCTCACTCATTCCAGCACCTAACGCAACCCCCAAAGCAAGCCATAATCCTAAATTTTCAGTAAATAACCCAACTAAAGTTCCAAATACAATTCCATAAGCAACCCAATTATCTTTTTTCATATTCTAAATATAACAATTGCAGAATTAAAAGAAGAAGATATGCCTAATCTGGATTACAGTTTGTAAAGTTTGGCTTTTTAGATTCTGGCCAATTAATTATACTTCCAAAAAAACCACCACAATTAGTTACTTTAGAAACATCCCATCCACTTAAATCTATTCCTTCAATATATTTGTTATTAGAGCTATCACTAAAAAAACCAGACATATTCGTTGCTTTACTTACATCCCAATTATTAATATTAGGGTTTATATTTTCTAATTGCATTGCTAGCCTAAAATCTTTTACATTACTTACATCCCAATAGCTTAAATCTGATTTAACAGGCTTATCAGAATCAAAAAGTCCATACATACTAGTCCAATTACTAACGTCCCAATTTTCCATTCCTTTAATTTCGGTTCTTAAAAAAAGACCTGCTGCTGAATCTTCATTAGTAATTTCTACTTTAGTTGTAACTAGTGTGCTTAAATCTGAGTAAGTATTTAATACATTCTTTAACCAAGGTAAATCAACGGAAGTATAATATACTGAGTGGTTAAAGCTAATTAAATCATCTGTTCCATTTCCTCCATTAAATCCACTAACTATTCCTTTTAAATCTGCCTTTTTTCCTACAGGAACCCAATCTCTAGCTTTTATTGTCACCCCATTGTCAGCAACATAAAAGGGTAATTCTTTTTCGTCATAAACTGAACAAGAAAATACAAATAAAAAAAAAGTAAAAATTAGAACTAGTTTTTTCACAATTTAAATATAAAAATTGCTGAACAAAAGAAAAAGATTAATTAATTAAAGTTTATTAATTTAAATGAGTGAAATGCTTGAAATGTAAACATAGTTGGAAAAGAACCAAGTGGCAAGAATTCATTTCGTTCTTATCAAAATGTCCAAAGTGTGGAACTAGATGGATTTTAAGATATTGAAATATGTGCGGACGTTTTAATTTTTCAAACCAATCTGACCTTAAAAATACAATCCCCGAAAAGGTATCTTCATCTTTCAATTTTGCTCCATCACAAAAGATTTTAGCAATTGATTCAAATGATAATGTCGTAGCATTAGATTGGGGTTACAAACCTAAATGGTTAAAGCAAGGACAGATTATAAATGCTCAAAGTGAAACTTTTAAGACTAAACCTACTTTCAGAGGATTCTTAGAGTGTTATGTCCCAATTAATGGATGGTATGAGTGGTTAAAAGAAAAGAATGGCAAACAGCCCTATTACCTGCACACAGACCAAGATACGGTATATATAAAATCCATAATCAAGGAAAACACTATCATACTATTAACCACTACCGCATCAGAGAACATTTTTCATATACACCGTAGAATGCCTCTGATTGTTAAAGAACCTGATTTTAATAGTTGGGATTTAAGTCGTACAGACCTTAACGTATCTTATTATCCCGTCAGCAAAAAGGTTAATTATGCTTTAAACGATGGAAAGGATTTGATTAGCAGAATTTGATTAATCAAAGTTTTTCAAAGTTGCATTATATGAGTAATGCTTATCATAAACATCTGACCGAAGGTCACTTAGTAATGCATATCCTACTCAGTTCGAAATAGAATATAGGTGCGGCTAATACAACTTATGTAATTTTTCTATGTCTTTTTTTGTTTGTAAACAAACATTGCATTTCTTATTACTAGGACTTAGATATACTGAAAGAATTACTGATAATACACTCAAAAGAAGATATAGCAAAGTTACAAGTATTTGAGAAGAGTTTCAAGTTTTAAGAGTAGAAGATACTCACGTTTGTTAATAACAATGAGAGTAAATAGAAAATGCCAAATAAGTGCCAGGTTTTTGTAACTTTAGATAACGTTCATCCTAAAGTGTTGAAAACAAAAAACCCCTCTTATCGAAGGGTTTTAAGGGTGGTCCCACCTGGGCTCGAACCAGGGACCAACTGATTATGAGTCAGCTACTCTAACCAACTGAGCTATAGGACCTAATTCATTATAATAATAATGAATGGCA
>Ga0209715_1002151_pt1 | contig 15362 bp, 30 predicted proteins | sample COGITO_mtgs_1205_2_FD_184809 | JGI IMG/M metagenome (GOLD analysis project Ga0209715, IMG submission 184809) | Pelagic marine microbial communities from North Sea - COGITO_mtgs_120503 (SPAdes) (version 2) | ecosystem: Environmental > Aquatic > Marine > Epipelagic ...
CATGGAACTAAAGGTTGTTAGATTTGATGACAGTGGGGATGCCACACTAGGTTTACTGTTCATTGATGGTGAGTTTGAATGCTTTACCCTGGAGGATGAGTACCGGGAGAAGAAGGTAAAAGGTGAGACAAGAATCCCCGCAGGAACATATGACATCAAGCTAAGAACAGTAGGTGGTTTTGATGCTAGGTACACAAAGAAGTTTGGTGAAGAATTCCACAAGGGGATGTTACACGTACAAGACGTACCTAACTTTGAGTACATATTAATCCATATTGGAAACACAGACGAGAACACAGCAGGTTGTCTGTTGGTTGGTAGATCATCAGACATGAAAGGTTTTATTGGTAACAGTGGGTCTGCATATACAGATATGTACCCGAAGGTTGCTAAACAGCTAGAAGCAGGTAAGAAAGTGACAATTGAGTATGTAGACTTAGACAGAAACCCAGACAAGATTTAACATGGACATAGAAAACGTCATAATAACTCTTTTTGGTGTTGGGGGTGTCGGTGGTATGTTGTTGAAGTATTATCTAGAAAAACAGAACAAGAAAGATAATTTAGAATTAGAAGCTCTCAATGATCTAAAGGACGAAATAAAATTACTTGGTGACAAGATAGACGAATTAACACAAGAGAAATTAGAACTGTCTGTTAAGGTAGCTAAGTTAGAGGAAAGGTTGCTGTTATCTGCTAAGAATAGAGTTAAGAAGAATGAGCGTACAAATTAAAACAATTCTTGGTTTAATTCTCAGTTGTGTCATCAACATAGTCTTAGTGGTTATAATGTTACAACCCCCCGAAGTACAAGACAACAGTATTCTTTACAATCAAATAGATGCTAGTAAGAAGGTTATCATATCTCAGCAAGAGAGAATAGTAGACTTGATTAATAGACTAGACACATTCACTGTTATCCAGGACTCATTACAGACCAGGTTGGACAGTAAACCAATTGAATTAAAAGAGAAAAATAAATCGGTGTATGAAATACCTAGTTCTAGTATTAACGATTCTGTTAAGTCTATACTCTCAGGGATATAAGGCACAGTGTGTACTTACTGAGGATGAGTGTCGCAAGATTATAATCCTCAAGAATGAGAGGGACAGTTATTTAGAGTCATGGGAGATCAGTGATAATCTACTGTCAAACGTAAAACAGCAAATTGTATTAAAGGACAGTGTCACTCACAGCTATGTTATTATTGCAGACAAGCAGTTTGAAACAATACAGACACTGAATGATATAAACAAGGTACAGGAGAAGGACATAGTGAAACTAAAGAAGGCAGTACGCTTTCGTAATATTGCATTACGTGTAGGTATACCTATAGGTTTTGGTTTAGGTTTTTTTGCCGGATCTTATCTTTTCTCTGTTGGTCTTAAATAGTTCAAACTCTTCATGGGTTAAGTATTGAACATCTCCATACACTGTACTGACAACAACACCATCATCATTAACAGACTCAACGATATAATCAAACATTATCGTAAGTGATTATCGTAAAACCCTAATTTTTTAAGGATTCTCTCTGATTGTTTATATTTAGGATGATTATCTAGTTTTACACCCCTTTCTATATTATTAGCAACAAACTTAGTTTGCCATTCTGTTACTATCTCCTGTCGTTTACGGCAGTCTTTCCACCATTGCTTAATACTAATCTTCTTGTTGCACCTCGGACACATCATCTCTTTTAATTAAAAATGTTTCTGTTTGTTCTCTAATGTCTTCTGCCATAGTTATGAACTTGTCAACTATGGAATCATGGTATGGGTTATCTCCAACAGCTTGTTCATCAAACTGTCTAAACATTTGATTCAATGCTTTCTTCCCAGAGTTGAGTATGTATTTATCTGTGAACACAGCATCCTCCATGTAACATGGTATTAGTTCTCTGAATGCACTCAGCATACCAATAAATACTAAACGCTGAGACACACTCTTAGCTATTATTTTATCCTTCTCTTCTTTGGTTGAAGACTTAGACTGTAATGTTTCTTCTTTCATTTTTTATTTTGTTTGATTAATTCTATAACTACGTCACACTCTTTTTGGTTCTGAGGTTTATACAGTGTTACACCATTAAGGTGTTCATTGACGTACCTCTTAAATAACTTCCATCGCATTGGAAAGGATTCATTTGCCCGACCTTTTGTTTCTATTATAAAGTCATCACCAACAAAGTCTGGGGTGTATGTTATAGGTAGTATCTTCTTGTTACCCCTGTCCACCATATCCTTCTTACCGTTAGCTTGTCTTTCATAAGCAGAGCTTTCAAACATAAAACCATCTATTAGTGTGAATGATTCACCTTCGTATTTAGATTTTATTTTAGCTTTCTTTAGAGCTAAGTACATATATTTCTCAAGACCTGATGCGAAGTTAATACCATCGTAGGTAACCTTCTTTGCACGTACAGGAGCTTTACGTTTATTTCTATTCTTTCTTAGCATCTAGTTAGTCGTATTGGAATACATCTTTCTCTTCGTACAATTCTTTTGTTGTATTGTGTACACGATTGCCGTAGAGATTATTAAGGATGTTATGTCTGTCTTCAACGTCCTGGACTTCTTTCTTGAATAAACCATTCTCATTATGTTTATACGAAAAGCAAGCAAACAGTAAATTTCTCTTAGCTCGTTCATATGTACTTGCTGAGAAACAAGAATAATATACTCTGTTCTCTACTTGTACCTTAAAGTAATAATCATTCATTGTTGAATTTTTCATATATAAACCCTTGACGTACAGCAAATATAAACATATCGTTCATATTAGTTATACCTAATTCTTTCACCCATTCTTTCTCTAACATATCCGACAAGGATCTGTTTAAGTCTTTAGGATATTTTAATAACTTATGGTGTAGACCATTTATTTTCTTGTCTTGCTTCACTCTTTTTTTATAACTGTTTCCCCACAATAATGTGTCCTTAGATTTTACACCTTTCTTACGACCTTTTTTCTTTGTCTTCTTTAGATCAACATCTTCAATGTCTTCTAGCTTACGTTTAAACGAAGAAAAGTAATCTGTACTATCCATTCTTTAATTTATAATCAACGTAGTATACAGACAACAGTAAAACTGTAAACAGTACAAATAAAAAATCATCTGATGACAGACTATCATTCTCCCATTCAGCTATAGGTACAAACAATGCCATACAAACAGACATCCATAGAAGTACTGATTTAAAGTAACTGTCAAAAATATAATTATAAAATTTCATTTTTTTATGTTTTTACGTTTACACTGTCTACAATCATTTATGAATGTTTTATCATTAGTGACTATGACATCATTCAACACATCAGAGAATAATTTTAATGCTGAAAGTTTATCATCATCCCCCCATTTATTCTTAGCGGTGTAATATTGTATATCACTTATGACTTGCTGCCAATTGTCCCACTTGTCTAAGTAGTCTTTTGTTTTAAATATTTCTTTATTCATCTGTGTTCACAATTTCTAGCACCACATAATGTAGTACAGAAGAATTTACTTTCTGGATTCTTTTTAAAATTGTAGGTCTGTATAGATTTTTTTATGACAGGTATAGTCTCCCTGACCCAACTAACAGCGTTGTCGATATTGGACTGTGACCTACGTACACTCTTCACTGATAGTTTGTCTTTGTACTGAGGTATCTTAAAACCTTTAGTCTTAATACCATCCACTTGTTCTTTAGCGAAGAGGTACAGGTTCTGTTGGTTACCGTACTTACTCTCGTCCCATTTACTTTTCCAATCGTAGTGGTGTTCTCCGGCATCTAAGTCTATAAAACCTCTGAACTTGTAGTCATCAATCTCCCACTTAATTAGACGTTCTACATGGGTTATCCCATCATAGGTCTTGAACTGATCTATTGAGTCTATTAGTTTTCTGTACTGTGATTCAGCATACCTGTTCCTGAATGGGTTATTGTTAAACTTCCTCTTGAGTTTTTCTTTCAAGGTGTCTTTGACAACATCCATGTCAATACTCCCCCCGGACAACAGAAAATTATAATAGTCTTCCATTACCTCATGGTATGATGTACCAACATAAGCATAGAAGTTACTTGATCTGTTACCTAGTATGTATGTCTCATACCAACTAAAGGGACACTGTGTGAATGAAGACACACGAGAGTAAGACCATTCGGTATTGTCCCACTCTTCTTCTAGAAACTTATCACACTTCTTTTTATTAATCATCTAATATATCAATCAGTCGTTTTGATATCTTTCGTTTAAGACACTCTAAGTACACCATCATGTCTGCTAGTTCTTCCTGGGCGTGTTCTATCCATTCCTCCGCAGTCAAGTCAGCATCATCAACGTATACCCCATACTTGGATAAACCTTTGTCTTGTTGGGCATCTATAATACTTTTTACTTTGTCTTTTACCTTCATATTTTCTTAACGTATCTTAAAGCATCCTCTGGGATATTTTTTGTGTTATGGTAGTAACCGTAGTCTTTCCAACAGTTCTTGGTCTTGTATTTATCAATAAGCATATTGTAAACATAGTCATGTTCATAGGTATACTTTTTATTACCTAAGGTAGTTATATACAGTAATTTTTTACCATAGTCTTTCTCAGCTATTCTGAAGTAATTTTTGTATATAATGTCCTTCATATTATCTAGGTGCAGTATTAAAATATATAACACTGTCTGCTGGTAATTCTACCCTATAAACAGAGTCTCGTGTTATTACAATGTACTCTCTTAGTCCCATCTTTTCTAACTTTATAGCTTTTTCCATAGCTATTTTTTCTTGAGACTTAAAATTCAACTGCGATTTTAATGTTAATTCCGGTGTAGTACAGCTAGATAATAAAGCAGTGACTATTAATAATTTAATTAGTTTCATTTGATGTTGTGTATAACTGTTGCGATTAATCCTTCCTCTTTATTGTATATAAAACCTTCAGCACCTTTTATTGCACCAACAAATGCTTTCTCTTTGTGCCAGGCATCTGCTGCTGATGGTGATGTAATGTAGCTAATGTTAACAGATCTGTAGTCTTTAGCTTCTTGTGTTAAGTATTTCTGTTTGTGGTGTAGGTGACCTAGTAACCAATAACGGTACAGTGTTGACCCCCACATCTCAGACTCTTCATTTGCCATGATCAATGGTAGTTCTGTTGTCTTCTCATTGTGACCATGTGCTAACCCAATCATGTTGTTACCCCACTTGTAGTACTTCCTTACTGGTGGGGTGTTATTGACTGTTACTCCGGGGTGTGATTCAAAGACTGCAACAAGTGTTTCTCCTAAATAGAACACTCTTTCATGGTCGTGATTAGAGAACACAGTGTATACGTCTACGAGTGCAAACTTCGACAGTCGTATGATTGCCTCAGTCATTAACTGTACACCAACCCTAAACAGTTTCTGCCACCTTAGGTCATCCATTTGTGGAGTACCCGCAGTTGTCTGTGGGAATGGTTTTGCTTTATCACTGTTATAGATATCATTCCCCACAGGAAACAGAATACGTTCAACATCATAGTGAGATGCTTTGTATATCATGTCTTCAAGTGCTGTACGAAATCTTTCTATAGCTATCTTGTAGTCATAGTCTTCACCTGTCTCCTGACCCCAAGCTAACTTACCAATATGGAGATCAAAAATACATGGTACAAATAAATTCTCTGATGGTTTTGTGATTGGTATCTTACCCCAAGACTTTGCATCAATAGACTTGACAGCTTCCTTGACAGAGTCAACATAACCCTCCCGAATACTTTCAAGGGACAATGTACCGTTCTTAATGTACACAGATGCAGACTTTGTTTTAATCCAAGCTGTGTTCCAGGTTTCACCATCTAGTCCATTCTCTTCTAGAACAGAGGAAACAATGTTCTCTCTTAACCCCCACTTAGTTATATAGTTTCTAATAGTTCTACCAGCAATACTATAACCTAATTCTTCAGAAAGAATCTCACTTATTTTTTCACTCTTAATATTTTTATTAAAGAGTTCTTCGATTCTTGGACGTAATTTATTCATTTAATTAAATTTAACTTTAACAAACTTATAACCTATTTTCGGAATAACCAAATCTTTTTGCCCACTCAGGGTTTTCTTCTATTTTGATATGACATGATCTACAGACAGAAAGGAAGTGTTTTATGTCTGTGTAGTAATCCCCAACCCTACCACGTTTGTGGTGCAAGTCAGATGCATCATTGTTACAGACCTCACACTTAGGGTTTGATCTCATGTACTCATCCCTAACTTGGCGATACATTTTCATTTGCGCCATTCTCTTGTCAGAGATAGGTTTGATGTAGTTCTGTTTTTTCTTGGTTGTTTCAGTTGGATGCCACTTGCACCTATCTTTAGACCAGACTGAGTTGTTACAGTCCTTGTAGTTACAGGTTTTCAAATATTTGTGGTTTCTTTTAACCTAGACTGTAGTGCACTGATTGCATTGTCTAAACTCTTAGGTAATCGTTTTGCTCTTGTGTACATAGACTTCTCTGTTGCAGCGTAAGACTCTGTGTAAGCTAATATAAGACGTTCTCCACGCTTATCACACACATCTATACCCTCTTGCTTTTTAAGGAGGTATTCATACTCACACCGAGCTTCTAATTCCCCCACAAAAGCTAGGCATGGTATGAGTTGATCAAGTGCTTCCTCAATGTTGTGTTTAGTGATTTGTATGTCTAACCCTTGGATTAGGCAATTTTGTATTGTTTCTTCTATGTCTTCTACGTTCATTTAAAATAGACTATACTGTTTATACTCCACAGAATCAATGATTTCCCTTGCTGTACGAATATAATAACTATAGTCTATCTCATAATTGTCTTTTTGCTCATAGTCATTGAACAGCATGACGTTTTGGTCAGCGGCAAGTGATGTCTTTGCTGCTGTGTCCTTGTGAATTTTACACAAGTCACCACCTTGTTCTGATGTAGTGATGTAGTATCTGTTTATCCTTTGTGCTGGGGTGTCTTTATACTTTACATCAAACTGTTTACCCACCTTCTGAGACATACAGAAGTCATAGATGTCTTCATGGTTTGTGATTGTGTCTTCAATGGGTGTGTCATTGACAAAGTATTCATACAGTGACTTCTGAATGACAGGTTTGTCAAAACCTTTACCTAGTTTAGTCTTACGTGTCCAAGCACCTTTCTCTTTGACCTCCCCGGTAGGTTCACCATTTCTGTCACATACTACATTGTAGTAACAGTTAACGTCTCTACGTATAATTTTATTGAACAGGGTGTACTCTAGGTTCATCTTGGTCTGTTTCTCCCATGCCTCACATATCTTGACGTAGTCTGCGTACCTAGACTTCTTGACTCGTGAGGTAACACCGTCAGTGTTGGCACTAATTACCTCAAAACCCCCACGTTCTAGCATCTCACACAACATAGACAACAGTAACTGTCCTGATATTGTAATAGTGAAGAACACTTTAGGATCATACAACCAAGAGTAGTGGTTGTTCAAGTTACCAAATGTGCCATTGAGAGCTAACTTGTATGTTTCATTCACGAGTGTGTCTCCTTCACGCTTTGCTTTCACCCTAGTCTTGAACATATTCTCATACAGTTTTACAAACTCCATACCTAGATGCTCTGGGCACAGGTTGTACTGTATAATTAGTGAAGGGTAGTATGATGTAACGTCTGAGTCAATGAATACTTCGTCATCATCTGCTATGAACATACCTGCATCGTCTTCTGTGTGTAGACCACCTATACCATAACTGTAGACCTTGTCTTTGTACATGACCTTCTGTGATATAGTTTCACGTGAACCTTTCTTGTACTGACTGAGTAGTTGTTTAAACTCATCACTCTCAAACTTAACACTTGGTACAATACAATCACCTAGTGATAGGTTGTCTCTGTTTGTCCTCAGATCTCTAATCCTTCTTTCGGGTTTACCTGTCTTGTTTGCGTAGAGGTGCAGTAACAGAGAAACTCCTGTACCTACACCGTCCTTACTCATCACGTTCAGACCATACTCATTCTCAATACCAACCCTAAGGTTAAGTTGATCCTTAATCTGTTGTGTCAAGTACTTGGTGAATATTACGTCATTGAAGTTATACTCTAGTACAGTCTCAAACATCTCCTCAGGTATGTTCTCGTCTGGTTTGAATGGTAAGTCCTGGAGCTTCTCCCACTTGAGGGTGACCATTAGTGACTTCAACCCCACCCGCAACTTCCTACTGAACAATAGTCTAATAAGGTCTATACTGTTACACTTTAGTTTATACTTCCTCATTAAGTCCCACTTGTCCTTACCATCATCCATGTTTATGAGTTTACATGAGAGGTTGTACAGTTTTCTGTTGGTGTACCCCTTAGATGCAGCAACAATCATTGGGTCATCGTAGCTATGGTTGTTGTAACCAATTAGTGTAGGGTTTTCTTTGAGGAAGTCATCAAGTTCTTTAGACTGATTGACCCTATTACTTATTTCGAAGACCATACCGTCATCACTCTTATACTCCATCAGTACAACAGAGAAGAAGTTAGGTGCTGTTTCTACGTCATATATGTAGATCATGACAACGACATCATTTTCTCTTTTACTTTCTCACACTCAATATAGATATCATCATAATGATTATGTCTGTTGGCGTTCCAGTATGAATTCTTGACTTGCTTAATACCATTCAAAACCGTTGCGTGATTCTTTGGTATAGGTTTACTTATAAATTCACCCACTTGACTCAGTGTAAAATTTGTGTTTTCTTTTAACAGATAACACAGTATGTGTCTGTAAATAACGTGTTCTTTTTTTCTACTAGAACTGAGTAGAATTTTCTTTGTCATACCGGAAACATCGCAAGTAATTTTTATTATCTTTTCTACTAATTCTTGGTCATCGTACAACATACTGTAATCAACCTTGAATGACCCATCACTATAACTACTACTGACAACAGATATGGTGTTGAATAATCTACTGATTCTTAATTTTATTATCTCATACTTCTTGCGTTCTGATGTAATTACATCGACACATTCTTCTAGTTCTTTTGTGTATATAGTTAGTTGTTCTTTATATTCCATTGTGTTTGTTTTTTATAACCTACTACTTCACTTTTCCCATCAATAATAACTTGCCGTAGTATGTATTGTTCTTGGACAGATTCTTCTTGATCACGATAGTGTAAGTAATTACACCACTCCAGGTCAGTGAACTCTTTCCGTAAATCATTAATTGTTAGTTCCATGTAGTGTTTACCACTGAACAATTCCCCACATCTTTTTGATGGTCTTAAAAGATTAGAGGAGATGTTTACAGACACATTACCAGCATTAGCTTTATAATGCTTTGCAATGTCTTGTACAGACCATCCCCTCCAAAACTTTAATAGGAATTTAGTACCCCTACTCAGACTCATTAAAAAGGTAGGTCAGTGATTTCTTCAGACACTAAAGAATTCTTTTCAGTCACTTCAGTCTTAGTCTCTGTACTAGTAGTCTTGTTACCAGAGAAGTATTCTGTTAAGTAGTCTTGAAGAACAACGTCTAGTGCATTAGCTTCTTCGTTACTCTTTTCTGTGATGTCTATGATTTTAAACATAGGTACTTCCCACTTGGTTGCACCCTTCTTACGCTCTTCTTTAGCGTGAACACTGACTGCTTTGTTCAAGATATCGTCCCTGTTCTCTTTGTTGAAGTCAGACCATACTTGAAGTGCAGCACCCTTTAGTTGTAAGTTACCCATCACTACCTCACCATCAATCTTAGTGGCAACATAAATACTAGCAACATACCTCCCACCAAGGGCAATAACACGATCCTTAATCTCTTTGTACAGACCACTGACAAGGTCACCACCTTTGAATGACTTTACATTAAGAACATCCTTGACGGTACTTCTTACCTCATTAGAGTAAATACTACTAGTACTCTTATCATCCCATCCTTTGACAGTTGATAACGAATCTAATACCATGAAGGTAATCTTGTGACCAAGGTCTATTGTTTTCTCTTGTACCTTGTCGTAGTATGAGAATGAACCATTTTTCCATTCGATAAAATACTTACAAGGATTAGAACTACCGGTGTTTTCGGTTTTTTGTTTTGAACGACTCATAATAATTGAATTTAGTTTTACAAAGTTAATAAATAAATTTTACAGTACTGTTAAAAAGGTGCTTTTTCTGACTCCCACTTCGGCATCCGATTAGATACTTCGGTAGGTTCTGGTTCATACATGGGTGCACCATTCTTTTTCACCCAATGTTCTCTTACAGGATCAACACCATCACAGGTGTAACCACACAAGTCTTTGTTTGCAAGTAATTCCACAGGGTTTTCTTTAGGTGTGTGTTTCCCACCTGTCTCTGTGTCCTTTATTTTGTCTACGTGTATTTCTGTTATCATCCACCTAGTGTCAGACTTGTAGTCTCTGTGTGCTATGAGGAAGTCATCTGCCTTGTTAGGTTTCATCTGACCACCCTCTACGTGGTGTTTAGTTGGTACAGTCATTTGTCCACCAACATTCTCTCTTGCTGCATTAGATGTGATATGGTCTGTTATCCATACTGATGAGTAATTCTCCTTGAATGTTTGCAGTTGATTGAGTGAACGTAGGTTAAGTGAGTATGCGTTTTCCCCAGGTGGTACGTCAAATGCATTGAACGGGTCACCAATTACAGCATCATACTCCCACCCCTCATCATAGACCACTTCACACTTCATTAAGAAACTGTCTACTGTGTGCATCTTCTTTGCTGTCATAAACTTGAAGTGATCCTTTACAAACTGTTTAGACAGTTTATGGTCATCTAGGTTGAACAGTTTAATACTCTTACCGATGTAGAACTCTTTAATCTTCTTACGTACTTGACCGTCTCTGTTCTCTTTACTGTAGACTAAGAACTTCCAATCATGGAGTAATGCAACAAGGACAGAGAAGTACCACACAATGTAGCTCTTACCTACATTGTCTCGTGCAGCTAACCACACAAGTGTGTTCTTCTTGAACACGTAGTGTTGGTCTAGTTTAGGCATACCGGTAGGTAAACCCATCTCTAAACAACCATTAATAAACCCCCACTCATACTCATCCATGTCTGAATCATCTGCCATAAAATCATAGTCACCATCAGAACGTCTAGTAAAGTCTACTGTACGTTCTAGTTCCTTGACCTCATTGAGTGGTCTACTCTTACCATTCTCTAAACCATCTTTGATGGTCTTCTTAGCTAGTGAGATGTTGTCGGGTTTCTTCTTGGTGATCTCTTTTAGTAAGTGATTGAATGCTTCTTTTTCTGTTAAGACACCAACAGCAACATAACCACCAAGTAGATTGGACGCATTCAGAAGTGTTTCATGCTTCCCACCGTCCTTCCCTGGGCGAGTTACAGAAATCATGGACGTAGTGATGTCCAAAACTTTTTGCTTGCGTTTGTCTGTCTTCTTACTCTTGAAGTCATCTAACTGTTCATCTGTTAGTGTCTTGTCCCATGTCAATGAACCTTCATTGATGTATAGGTCAGGGTCATAAGATTCAAAGCAAAGTCTAGATATGTTCTTACCCGTTGGGTCAAGTTCGGGATACCTAGACAACATAGCATTGTAGTACAGAGAATGATTCTCAATGTTAGGTGGACACTTAACCAGTGCCTTGACACCATTACCACTAGGTGATACCCATGCAGAATAAATGTATGAGTCTGTAGATAACTGTTGCTTCTTTAGTTTAGGGTCAACCTTGTCAAAGTCTAGTACGAAGTAACCAGAGTGTTGGACAACATTATCATCCTTACGTTTATTTGATTCAATCACCCCCGCAAAGACAACACATGGTAGCTTAGTCTTATCAACCTCACCTGATCTAACCTTAGATACTATGTCTTTATTCTGTTCAGACTTAATTCTGTGTATAGCTGTATCTATATTAGCTTGGTGTGGTTTATTGTCCATCATGGACTTATAGAATGTAATCATTTGTTTATTAAATTATATGTCTGTTTCCATGTAAAACACATAGAGTATAAATATTATTATAGCGATCATGTTTATTTTCTGTTAGCATATATTAATAATGCTAGTATAATTATCCAAATCATATAGTGTTATTGTTTATCTACTTTGTAAGATTAAGAAGGTTTGTTATAAGGTCAGTCTAAGCAAGTTACCCCCCACCCCCCGGATGAAAGGTAACATTTGCTCTAACCAAATTCTACTTCGTTGAGTTAGTCAGGAAGTCATACAGGCTGATAGCGGGTAGCAAGTTACAGAAAACCCATCTCTATCTATTTAACAGATAACACAGCTTGTGTCGCTTCCATCGGTTGTTTCTGCATGAGGTTACCGATCTACCTCATTTGGCAAATGTATAATTAAAATTTAAATTCCAAAATTTATTTTACTTGACCACCCCATTGTTCTGCCATAGCTCTAGCGATGCCCGGGAATGTCTTACTCCGCATAGTACTTCTTTCTTCTTTAGGTAACTTCCATGCATCAGCATACCATGCTGGCATAGACTTACCACTCTTGAACTGTTTCCTTGGTGCGGGTTCAACAATGTCTGTTGGTGTTAACTCAGGTAAACCTTTGATCCATAAACAAGTCTTCTTCTCGAATGGATCACCAAACTGCCAAGGGTTAATTATTTGATTAGGTTTCCTCCATGTGGAACTCATAACCCCCACAGGATTCTCAATCACTATCTTGTCACAGTCAGAGTTAGCAATCTTCATAAAGAACTCAATTGCCTCCTTCCTGTCCTCATGTCGTTTGACTGCCTTGTCTCCATACTTGTCAATGTTAAACCATCTGTTACCCGTAACAGTAAGGTATGTACATGGTGGGAATGCAATTATCATGTCCCAACCCCTGTCTATTATTTCAAACAAGTCTCGTTGGTAGTGCCACTCTGGGTGACCCCCACTAGATGGTAACAGATCACAGCTATATGCCTCATGACCTAACTCTCTAAACTCTTTTGTTACTGCTTGACTTTCTTCACAAGCTACTAGAACCTTTAACCGTTTCTTCTTTGATTTAAACTCTGTTCTTTTCGTGTGCTCCATTTTAAATTTCCTTTTTCGTAATTATTAAATACATTAATTCTGTCAATAGTTAATTTTAAATCATCTCTTTTTTTATAATCAGGGAGAGCTGTCACATAATCAAAAAAACACTTAAAGTCTTTAAACTCATCGGACAACTTAATTCCAACTCCTCCATAATATTTATAATCAGCCCTATTCTTATTATAACATCTTGTTTTTATGCCAGACCATATTTTATAAATAGGGTGTTTGCGTAGTCCGTGGGTAGTAAATCTATCTCTGCTAGATTTGATACGTAAACAACCACAGGATTTAGTGTTGTTGGATATAACACTTCTTATAACTGATTTGAATTTTGAACCGCAAGCACATTCAAATATAGCTTGTCTTGACTTCCTGCTAGGACTGATTAATGGTGGTGCATCTTTCAAAAATTTAATTCCATTTATTAAGTCACCATTCTTATATGTTATTCTTTTCATACAGCAAATATACGCATAAATAATCCAATAATAACAAGCTACTAAAACTCTCATAATATATCTGTATTACTGATTAAACTATAAACTTTATGTCTAACTCTACGCTGTTGCAACTCACCTAAATTATTAAATGAACCACACCTGGTCAAGTGTATACCATACTGTGTTGACAACCTTGTTGCCATCTCATACACATCTTTATCTGTAAGTCTCATATCTCACCAAACCTTAGATCACTAATCTCATTGATTGTTGGGATTTCACCCTCCCAATACTTAGATAAGAATCTATTAAAGTCATATCTATTCGGGTGCATATTCGCCCATACTTCTGCTGCGAATTGTCGTTCAGTCAAGTGAGGATACTTATCACTCAGTTCACTTATTAAGTCTACTATTTCTCGTGTCATGTTGTTATTGTTTAATGTAAGTAACCTTGAACACATTCGTGTACAAAGTCTAGGTCATCGTTTAACAGATCAATCTGTTCGTCTGTCATTGGTTCACCGTTGTAGTCACCCCCCACAATGAATGCATCGCAGAAGTCCGGGTAGTCACTCATGTCTACACCATCTACTTCAATGTTGTCAATTAATTTATAATCCATAATTAATTTAATTAAAAGCGCATAACAATGTATAAAATCAATGCGCTATGTTACGTTAGTGCTATTATTTAAGGTCTGTGGTTAGCGCACTAATCTTATACTAACCGTTATGTAACATTAAAACGATTACATAACATCAAATATAAAAAATGGGGCTGTACCGTCTGAACGAGACTAACCGCACTATTTAAGGTGATTTCAACCTTTCGGGACAGTACACCGTTTACCATGCCCCACTTCTTATATTTGTGTTACGTTATGCGTAACTATATTTTGCCACTAATTGCCGTTTAGTGGCTATTTATAGGATTTCTCATTTTTGCCAGTTCTCTTTGGCGTTAAAGGTTTTATTGTACCAATGTGTGATAGCAAACTCATCTGCCGCCATTACATTGCCGTTAGGCGTAATTAGAACAAATGATTTTGCACACATTCATAAACAAAGTCGCCATCCTCATTTAATTCATCTAATTGCTCATCAGTCATTGGTTTGCCATCATAGTGTGCACTTGCTATAAATGCGTCACAAAAATCAGGATAGTCTTTAATATCTATCCCATCTACTTCAATGTTGTTTATTTTTTTATAGTCCATAATTTCTATTGTTTTAATTTTATTTACTGTTCTCTTTTATATCCGTACTTAGACATCACCCCCATGAGGGTAATCTCATAGTCTTTACCTATAGGTTTAACACCCCTAATCCATTTACTCAATGTAGCTGGGTCAACATCAATCAACCTAGCAATTTCTGTGTTATTGAATATTCTATTGTTGATCCTTAAGTAGTCAATTACCTTCATGATAGTTTATATAGTTTAAGTTCATTAATTATTTCATCTTGTGCCATCATAGAATAGAATTTATTCTTTGAACCAATTCTCCAATTGATTGGTGTGTTGTCATCAATATACTTCTCTTTCCAATCATAGATTGAGAAAGGTATTTCATCAACAACAAACTCCCAAGTGTACTTACTGTACCGGTCATGTGGGTCTTCAATGTGTGGTTCACCGAATGTTTCAAACATTTCATTCTTAGTGGCAGTAATATCTACATTGTAGTAAGATATGTCCGCTATATAATTAGTTGCGTTCTTAATCATGATAAGTCAAGTTTTTCTGCAATTATTAAATGAGTTTCTTCAACACCTTCTTTTTCCCTGAGGTATTCATCCACTTGTTCTAGAGCATGGTCTTCACTACTTGCTGTGATCAAGTGCACCCTGGCGTGGTTAGTACATTCTTCTGCCACCATGTATGGTGAC
>Ga0209715_1002157_pt1 | contig 15321 bp, 9 predicted proteins | sample COGITO_mtgs_1205_2_FD_184809 | JGI IMG/M metagenome (GOLD analysis project Ga0209715, IMG submission 184809) | Pelagic marine microbial communities from North Sea - COGITO_mtgs_120503 (SPAdes) (version 2) | ecosystem: Environmental > Aquatic > Marine > Epipelagic ...
AATGTAAGATTACAAAAACAATATCGCAAGATGTTTTTTAACTTTTTTCTGTTTTTTTTTACTCAGGATATTCTACCCTCAAATGATAAATATTCATGAGTTTTTTCTTAATTACTTTCTTAATGGTTTCTATTTCTCTAAAAGTAATGTTTGAGTTTATAAACTGGTTGTCAGTCATTTGTTTGGCGATAATTTTATCAATTAAACTACTTATAGACAATGCTGTTGGTTGCGTTAAACTTTTGGATGCTGCTTCAGCTGCATCACACATCATTAAAATTGCAGTCTCTTTCGAAAAAGGAATAGGTCCCTGATATTTAAAGGCATCAATATCTACTTTAGTATCTGGGTTTAACTCTTGTTCTTTCCTATAAAAATAATAGGTTAAACTAGTTCCATGATGGGTTCTTATAAAGTCAATAATTCTATCTGGTAATTTATTTTTTTTAGCCAATTCTACCCCTTTAATCACATGATCTGTGATGATCTTAGAACTATCTCTTGGCGATAAATCATTATGAGGGTTCACACCTGTTGACTGATTCTCTATGAAGTACATTGGATTTAAAATTTTACCAATGTCATGATATAAGGCTCCTGTTCTTACCAACATAGAGTTTGCCCCTATTTCATTGGCAGCTGCTTCTGCTAAATTGGCTACTTGCATAGAATGCTGAAATGTTCCCGGAGCTTTTTCATTGAGTTCTCTTAAAAGTTTCGTGTTGGTATTAGATAACTCTAATAAAGTCACATCTGAAACTAACCCAAAAAGCTTCTCATACATATAAATTACTATAATTGACAAGAATGATAACAATCCATTGGCTGCAAAAAGCATAAAGTAGGTCCAATTAATCTGAGAGATATTTCCTTCTTTTATAATCGAAAAAGCAAAATAAGTAACCATATAGATAAGGGTAATCTGTGCAACTGAGATAAAAAGATTGGCTCTCTTATACAATTCAGAAACCGTTAATATGGTAACGATACCGGCAATAATATGTAAATAAATAAACTCAAAACTGTCGGGCACAATATAGCCTAAAAGCAAAACTGTCAGTACATGTGTAAACAAACCAAGACGCGCATCAAAAAAAGCTTTTAAAACAATTGGCAGTATACTCAAAGGAACCACGTATAGATAATCAGAATTGTATTTGATAACCAACGTTTGTATAAAAATCATCGAAAAAACGTTGAAAAAAATAAATGTTACTTTATTATTATCATCAAAAATATCTGAGCGATATTTTTTTAAGAATAATAACAGCATTAATAATGCGAGTGATACTAAAATCGTGTAACCAAATAAAATCCAATTGTAATTAGATGCGGTCCAAACTTGAGATTCAGATTCACTTTTTAAAGAATTTAATATGGCTAATTTCTTTCCTTCAACAGTATCTCCTTTTAAAATAATTAATTTACCTGAGGCTACTTTCCCTTTCGTATATGAAATGTTTTTTATTTCATTGTCTATTACTTTCTGTGTGTATTCTGTATCGAAATAAATATTTGGCTTCACAACTTCAGACAAAAGGTCTAACATTGCTTTTTTACCATACAATGATTGTGCTGTTTGAAAACTATTTCTAATAAGTTCTAGAACCTCTTTGGAGGTAAAGAAACTCTTGAAAATAAAATCTTCTACTTCATTTCCCTTTCTAATAGCTACAATTTCATTTTCACTGGATACTCGATCTTGGCTTGCAACTTCTAAAAATCCTTTTTGATATATGGTATCTATAACATACTGTCCCACTGCAGACAGACGCTGAAGTTGATTTATACTCAATGAATCTGTTTCTTTGATCAGTAAAATCTTGTTTTCATAGGCTTTAAATACCGAATTTTTAACCTCGGAATCATGAACAAAATATAATTTTGAATATTCCTTAATTTTTTGTTTTTCTGAAGTAACCTCCTCCTCATTTTTCTGAATCGCGAAGTCAAAAGGAGCATATAAATTGTCATATTTCCAAAGTTGACCATTACTAAAATCGTATTTAAACTGTCCTCCCTTTGGAAAGAAATAAACAATTGCTGTCGTCGCAACTAAAAATAAGATCACCTTGTAAATAATGGTGTTATTTTGATATAATTTATTAACTATATTGCTCATATATTTTATCTTCTTAGAACAAACTTACCATAAAAAATTCAAGGTCAAAAATTCAAGTTAAATTATAAAACTAAAATTGATTAAAAATAGTTATTTTAGCGTAGAACTATTGCCTAAAATAAATTGTATACACTATGAAAGAAGTAGTAATTGTATCGGTAGCGAGAACTCCAATAGGAAGTTTTATGGGAAGTTTAGCTACAATATCCGCCCCTAAATTAGGAGCAATCGCTATAAGAGGTGCATTAGAAAAAATAAAATTAGCTCCAAACTTGGTTCAAGAAGTTTTTATGGGAAATGTAGTCTCTGCTGGTCTGGGACAAGCACCCGCAAGACAGGCGGCAATGTATGCAGGAATCCCTGATACGGTTCCTTGTACAACTGTAAATAAAGTATGTGCTTCTGGAATGAAATCAATCCAACTAGCTGCGCAAGCTATTGCCCTTGGTGATGCGGAAGTTGTTGTAGCTGGAGGGATGGAAAATATGAGTGCGATCCCACATTATCAACATGCAAGAAATGGAACTAAATTTGGCTCAATTACTATAGAAGACGGACTGCAAAAGGATGGTCTAGTAGATGCCTATGACAAGGTTGCAATGGGAGTTTGCGCTGATGCATGCGCTGTTGAATACGATTTTTCGAGAGAAGACCAAGATCATTATGCAATTCAATCATACCGTCGCTCTGCACAAGCCTGGAAAGAAGGTAAATTTACCGATGAAATTGTACCGGTATCAATTCCGCAAAGAAGAGGAGAACCGATCATTTTTGCTGAAGATGAAGAGTATAAAAATGTGAAGATTGAAAAAATTCCAGCTTTAAGGGCCGCTTTTACAAAAGAGGGAACTGTGACTGCTGCAAATGCATCTACTATAAATGATGGAGGAGCCGCTTTAGTGTTAATGTCTGCTGATAAAGCGAAAGAATTAAAGATAACTCCACTTGCAAAAATAAGAAGTTATGCGGATGCTGCTCACGAACCAAAATGGTTTACAACCGCACCTGCAAAAGCAATCCCAAAGGCCTTGGCAAAAGCAAATATTGCCATCGATGAGGTTGATTTTTTCGAATTAAATGAAGCATTTTCTATTGTAGGACTTGCAAATATGAAAATTTTAGGTCTGACTGATAAAAATGTAAACGTAAACGGCGGAGCAGTTTCTTTAGGGCATCCTTTAGGGGTTTCTGGAGCCAGAATTGTCATTGCCTTAACTTCAATTTTAAAACAACATGATGCTAAAATTGGAGCAGCTGCTATTTGTAACGGTGGTGGTGGTGCATCTGCGTTAGTTATAGAAAGAATGTAATTTAAACTCTATCAAATTCATGCTGTATGGCATTTGTAATATAAGTATTGCTCCACTTAGAGCTATCGCTATTGACTCATCAGAAATGGTAAGTCAGGTGTTGTTTGGTGAAACTTTTGAAATTATTGAACAGGACAAAGAATGGAGTAAAATTCGATTGACTTTTGATACGTATGAAGGATTTATAGACAACAAACAATTCACAGAAATTACAAAAGAATTATTTCTAAAACTAAGCTCTGAGAAACAGTATTATTCTGGGGAAATTATTGATTTTATTACCAATGATAATGATGAATTAACGACCATTCCTTTGGGGGCAAGTCTGCCTTTCTACGAAAGTAGCAAAATACGTATAAACACCAATTCATATCGATACGATGGAGCTGTTTTGTCAGAAATAAAAGTAAAAAGTGATATTGCAAAAACTGCTTTTTTATACCTCAACACTCCTTTTTTATGGGGTGGAAAAACTCCTTTTGGTATCGACGCTGCTGGTTTTACTCAAATGGTATACAAGTTGTGTGGACACTCACTTTTAAGAGATGCAAAAGAACAAGCCACACAAGGAGAAGTATTAAGTTTTATTGAAGAAAGCGAAGCTGGCGACCTTGCATTTTTTGACAATGAAGAGGGAGAAATCATACATGTAGGCATCATTTTAAATGACTATCACATTATCCATGCACATGGAAAAGTTAGAATTGACACTTTAGATCATAGTGGTATTTTTAATGCCGATTTACAGAAACACACACACAAATTAAGAATCATAAAAAAATTAATTTAGCGATTAAAAAAAGACATAAAAAAATCCGAAACGATGCTCGTTTCGGATTTTTTTATAACTTTAATTAGGCTTTTTATTGATTTCTCATTTTCTTAAAAATTGGTCTTAAAGCATCTGCTTCAGCTTCTTTTTCAAGTGTGTCGTAAATATTTAAAAGCATTCTCACGGTTCCTAATGACCTCTTGATATTATCTGCTTTTATTAAATAGGGTAAAACTTTCTCATAGAGTGCTTTTTGCTTTGCTTGCAAAGCGTCATATTTTTTAAAATTAGATAAATTATTATTCATTTCATCTACAATTGTTTTTTCTTCTACAAGCATTGCAATTCCTAAATTTAAATAGGCATCTCCATAGGCTGGATCTAATTCAATCGCCTTTTTGTAAAAACCAATTGCAGCCTCTGTTTTGTTCTCATTTGCATTGACTACTCCTAAATTAAAAAACAACACTGGATTGGTAGGATCTAACGCTACAGCTTCGATCATCAATTCTCCGAATTTATCCATTCGTTCAAGCTTGATATACATTTGAGCTTGATTTAATACCAAGTTGATATCTTTAGGATTTGATTTTCTTGCCTCCTCTAAAGCTGCAATTGCCAATTCTGGCTTTCCTTGGTTTACATATACATAACCAATATTTTTTATAATCTCTGCTTGTTTAGATTCAGACACATCATCTCTAGGAGCTGAATATTGACCAGCTTTGACCATCAAATCTCTTTGAACTTTACTCCCAAAACTTTCTTCTTTGTTCGTTTCTTTATTCAGTGCTAAATAAGTTGTAGCAATTCCTGTATAATTGATATTTTGTAATTCCTTATAATATGCTATTGATAGATCATACTCTTTAGACAAGGAAGCACTTAAAGCTGCATTGTACAAAAAGGAAGTATCTTTAGGACTTAATTGATAAGTTAAATAAAAATCCTCTGTCGCTTTTTTAAAATCCTTGCCGTTGTAATTTTCTATTGCTTTTTTAGAGACAAATTGAATCAACTCATTTAACTTCGGCTCGGCTAATTTTGTATACTTAAATTTTCTTGTTTGTTTTTCGTATTCAAATAAACTGTTATAAGCAGCTGCAGCTTTCTTAACATTTGAGGTACCGTAAACAGATCCTTTCAAATAGTAGTACTTCGCTTTGTATTTTGGTTGGATGGAAGCTTCTGAAACCTCTAGAGATGCAACAGTCGCTTTTGCTTCATTAAGTTGACCTTTTTTGATCGCCTTTTCTACTGCTTTTAGTTCATTTTTCTGTGCAAAAGAAGCCACAGATAATAGTCCTATAGCTAATATTAATACTTGTTTTTTCATTGTATTATTATATTATTATTATTCGTTTTCGTTTTCGTTTGAATCATTTTCAATTTCGATTCCATCTTCTAATGCTTCGTCAGCATCTTCTTCATGCATGACTTTGGCAACTGCAGCAATACTGTCTGTATCTTTAATATTTATTAGACGAACCCCTTGAGTTGCGCGTCCCATAACTCTTAAATCTTCTACAGCCATTCTAATTGTTAATCCAGATTTGTTAATGATCATTAAATCATTAGAATCATCTACATTTTTAATTGCTACTAAATTTCCTGTTTTTTCAGAGATATTCAAGGTTTTAACCCCTTTACCTCCTCTATTGGTGATTCTGTAGTCTTCTAATTTAGAACGTTTTCCGTATCCTTTTTCTGATACAACTAGGATATTGCTTTCCATATCGTTTACAGCGACCATCCCTATTACCTCGTCATTTTCGTGTTGTAAGGTAATTCCTCGAACACCTGAGGCAGTTCTTCCCATTGGTCGAGTTTTAGCTTCTTCGAAACGGATTGATTTCCCCGATTTTAAAGCCAACATTACTTGACTGTCACCTGTTGTTAATTTTGCTTCTAACAACTCATCACCTTCTTTAATGGTAATTGCATTGATACCATTTGTTCTCGGTCTAGAATATTGCTCTAAAGAAGTCTTTTTTACCTGACCTTTTTTAGTTGCCATGATTACAAAATGACTGTTGATATACTCTTCGTCTTTTAAATCTTGTGTTACTAAAAATGCCTTTACTTTATCATCTTGTTCAATATTGATCAAGTTCTGCATCGCTCTACCTTTGGTGTTTTTACCACCTTCAGGAATTTCATAAACGCGCATCCAAAAAACTTTTCCTTTTTGAGTAAAGAACATCATGTATTGATGATTCGTTCCAACAAATAGATGCTCTAGGAAATCTTCGTTTCTGGTTGTGGCTCCTTTTTGACCTCTACCGCCTCTATTTTGAACTTTATATTCTTCGAGGTTTGTACGTTTTAAGTATCCTGCATTCGAAATGGTAACAACTACTTTCGTATCCGGAATCATATCTTCTATACGCATGTCTCCACCCGCATATTCTATCATAGATCTTCGCTCATCACCGTACTTATCTTTGATGTGAAGCAACTCATCTTTTATAATCTGGTATCGTCTTGGTTCGTTTGCTAAAATATCTTTCAAATCTGTGATTGTTAGCATAATTGCATCAAATTCTGCCCGCAATTTGTCTTGTTCTAAACCTGTTAATTGACGCAAACGCATCTCTACGATTGCTTTTGCTTGGATCTCTGTTAACTCAAAACGTTCAATTAAACTCTCTTTTGCTTGATCTGCATTAGAAGAAGCTCTAATGATCTTAATTACTTCATCAATATTATCAGATGCAATAATTAATCCTTCTAGAATATGTGCTCTCGCTTCTGCTTTCTTTAATTCGAATTCTGTTCTTCGAACAACTACTTCATGTCTGTGCTCTACAAAATAGTGAATTAGTTGTTTTAAATTTAGTTGCTCTGGTCTTCCGTTTACAAGTGCAATATTGTTCACACTAAAAGAAGTTTGCAGCTGCGTGTATTTAAATAATTTATTTAAAACGATGTTAGGAATCGCATCCCGCTTTAAAATATATACAATACGCATTCCATTTCTATCAGATTCATCTCTAATATTAGAAATACCTTCAATTTTTTTATCGTTAACTAATTCAGCAGTTTTTTTAATCATTTCTGCTTTATTTACCTGGTAAGGGATTTCTGTAACAATAATGCACTCTCTACCCTTTACTTCTTCAATAACGGCTTTAGCACGCATTACAATTCGCCCACGCCCTGTATGAAAAGCATCTCTTACACCATCATAGCCGTAAATAATACCTCCTGTTGGAAAATCTGGCGCAGTAACGTGCTGCATTAATCCATCAATATCAATATCTCTATCCTCTATATAAGCTATGGTACCATTAATAACTTCTGTTAAGTTGTGAGGTGCCATATTTGTTGCCATACCCACTGCAATTCCAGAAGCTCCGTTGACTAATAAATTAGGAATACGAGTAGGGAGAACTGTAGGTTCTTGTAAAGTATCATCAAAATTTAAGCGATGATCTACAGTGTCTTTTTCGATATCAGCCAACATATCTTCAGATATCTTCTGCATTCTTACCTCAGTATAACGCATGGCTGCTGGTGAATCTCCATCTACAGAACCAAAGTTACCTTGTCCATCCACCATCATATAACGTACACTCCAGTTTTGAGCCATACGCACCATAGAATCATATACTGAAGTATCTCCGTGTGGATGATACTTTCCTAAAACCTCCCCAACAATTCTTGCGGATTTTTTATAAGAACCTGTTGCTTTGATTCCAAGTTCATGCATTCCAAATAAAACCCTTCTATGAACTGGCTTTAAACCATCTCTTACATCTGGTAATGCTCTTGAAACGATCACCGACATTGAATAATCAATGTATGCAGCTTTCATCTGTTCTTCTATGTTAATAGGAATTAACTTTTCTCCGTCTGCCATATATATAATTTGATTAAATTTTATTCATTATTTTAAAACAAGGCAAGATACTATTTCTATGAGTATTTACAAAGATTTTAAAGAAGTGAATTGAGTAGAGTTATCAACATTTTTTCATAATTTTTAACACTTTTTTATTTGTTATATATGCAATAGTTTTTTACCTTAGTGTTATAGTAAATTGTCAGTTAAACTTTGGATTTTCGTATTTTGTGAGAATCCCCCCAAAAAGAACTAAATTTACATCATATCAATTATAGAAAGAAAAAAGAAAGACAGAAATATGGACGATAATTTTTCACCAAAAGTTAGAGATGTAATTACCTTCAGTAAAGAAGAAGCCCTGCGATTAGGGCATGAATTTATAGGGACAGAACATCTTTTACTAGGCTTGATAAAAAAAGGAGAAGGAAAAGCAATAGAAATACTCACTGCTTTTGATGTAGACCTAAGTCTGCTGCATAAAAAATTAGAACAACTCAACCCTGCAAACGCTCCTTTTACAGAAAGTACCGACAAACCAATTTTACGTTTAACGAGACAGGCTGAAAAAGCGTTAAAAACAACTTTTCTGGAGGCTAAATTATATCAAAGTGATTCCATTGACACAGCTCATTTATTGCTTTGTATTTTAAGAAACGAAAACGACCCAACTACCAAGTTAATCCATAAGTACAATGTAAATTATGACGAGGCAAAAGCATTGTACAAAGAACTTCACGTTGATGATACAACTATTTCCATAGATCCGATAGCGGAAACTCCAGCTGATGACGAATATGCTTCAGGAAAAACAAATCCTTTTAACCAACCTCAGAAAGAAAAAACTGCTCAAAAATCTAAAACCCCTGTTTTAGATAATTTTGGAAGGGATTTAACAGCGTTAGCAAACAGAGGAATGCTGGACCCAGTTGTTGGAAGAAAAAAAGAAATTGAGCGTGTTTCTCAAATTCTAAGTCGAAGAAAAAAAAATAACCCAATGCTAATCGGTGAACCTGGTGTTGGTAAATCGGCTATTGCAGAAGGACTGGCCTTAAGAATTGTCGATAGAAAAGTATCGAGGATTTTATTTGACAAGCGAATTGTTTCTCTCGACTTAGCAAGTTTAGTTGCTGGTACAAAATACCGTGGTCAATTTGAAGAACGGATGAAAGCATTAATGAACGAGCTTGAAAAAAATGAAGACATTATTTTATTTATAGATGAAATTCACACGATCGTTGGTGCAGGAGGTGCTACCGGCTCATTAGATGCTTCTAATATGTTAAAGCCAGCTTTAGCAAGAGGAGAAATACAATGTATTGGTGCAACTACGTTGGATGAATTTAGAACAAATATAGAGAAAGATGGCGCCTTAGAACGTCGCTTTCAAAAGGTAATTGTAGAACCGACTTCAGTAGAAGAAACTGTGAAAATTTTACAAAACATAAAAAGTAAATACGAAGAACATCACCATGTAAATTATACCGATGATGCTATTGAAGCTTGTGTAAAACTAACGAACAGATACATGACGGATCGATATCTTCCAGACAAAGCTATTGATGCTTTGGACGAAGCAGGATCTCGGATTCACATTACAAATATTGTTGTTCCTGGACAGGTCTTAGAATTGGAAACGCAATTAGAAATCATTAGGGATAAAAAAACAAAAGCAGTAAACGGACAAAAGTACGAAGAAGCTGCAAAGTTACGCGATGATGAAAAGAATATGGAAGCTGCTTTGAACTCTGCTCAAAAACAATGGGAAGACGATTCTAAGTTAAATAGAGAAATCGTTACCGAGGACAATGTTGCCGAGGTCGTTTCTATGATGACGGGAATCCCTGTAAATAGAGTTGCAGAGGCAGAAAACCATCGATTACAAGAATTACCAATATCTATTAAGGGCAAGGTAATTGGTCAAGATGAAGCTGTTACTAAAGTTGTAAAAGCAATTCAAAGAAATAGAGTTGGATTGAAAGATCCAAACAAACCAATTGGCTCCTTTATTTTCTTAGGACAAACAGGTGTTGGTAAAACCCAATTAGCGAAAGTCTTAGCGCGTGAATTATTTGATTCTGATGATTCGTTAATTAGAATTGACATGAGTGAGTACATGGAAAAATTTGCCATCTCTCGCTTGATTGGAGCCCCTCCTGGTTATGTTGGTTATGAAGAAGGAGGACAACTAACTGAAAAGGTAAGAAGAAAGCCCTATGCTGTAATCTTGTTAGATGAAATAGAAAAAGCACATCCAGATGTGTTCAACATGTTACTGCAAGTTTTAGATGATGGATATATTACGGATAGCCTTGGGCGAAGCATCGATTTTAGAAATACCATCATTATCATGACTTCTAACATAGGCGCACGTCAATTAAAAGACTTTGGTGGTGGAGTTGGTTTTGGTACTAGTTCGAAAAAAGAGCAAGCAGACGCGCACGCAAAATCTGTAATTGAAGACGCTCTAAAGAAATCTTTTGCACCTGAATTTTTAAATAGAATTGACGATGTAATTGTGTTTAATGCACTCGAAAGAGAAGACATTCACAGCATTATCGATATTGAATTAGAAAAATTATTGAGTAGAATTGCTGATTTAGGCTATACACTTCAATTAAGCGAAAAAGCAAAAGATTACATAGCAGACAAAGGGTTTGATAAAAAATATGGGGCTAGACCGCTTAAAAGAGCCATACAGAAATACATCGAAGATGCTTTGTCAGAAGAGATTGTAAATTCTAAGCTGTCAGAAGGAGATACCATTACAATGGACCTTAACAAAGCTGAAAGCAAGCTGACGATTAAGATCAAAAAAGGAAAAAAAACTCCCGAAAAAAGAACTGAAGTAGAAACGAAAAATGAGTCAAAAGCAAAGGCTTAATTGTAAAAACCCAAACATTTGTTTGGGTTTTTTTTATAGACAACTACTTCAAAACATTAAAGGACTCCTCCGACTAATCATGATAGCAAACCGAGGATACGAGCCATGCACAAGACAATAATATAAAAGTTAATTCCTTAAGGTTATCTATGGTCTTTCTAAACTAGGCATAGAATTTGCTCGTAAAAAAAATCAATCTACCACTGTTGCTGCACTGTATTATTCGAAATCAAATATCAAGGGATTTGGAATTGGCTTAGAACAACGATTTTACTTTAAATCAAGTGATACAAGTTTAAGAGGCTTTCATGCAGGGCCCAGCGTCGGGTACTTACAATTAAAAGAGAACTATTATAATGAAGCATATGAGGTATTTTCTATTGCTGGTAAATTTGGATATCAATGGTTTATAAGCAAACACTTTAGTGCAGACCTTTTAAGTGGCCTTGGATTTTTAGTTGGTAGTGAAACCAATACAGAAGAACTCTCTTTTGGGATCGGTCTTTCTTTAGGCTGTGCTTGGCAGTAGACTAAAATAATTCTTTAACATCAATCTCAAGAGAGGTAATAAATTCGGAAGCCTTTACAATATCATAATGCATCACACGGTCCTCTTTTACAATGGGTATTTTTTGACGAAACAATCCAACAATAGATTCTAAAAAAGGAGCCGTTTTTCCGTTTCCAAAACTCAAAGCTTGCGATGCTGTATACAATTCTATCGCTAAAATATTTTGTAAATTATCTACTACTTTTTTGCATTTTGTGGCTGCATTTGCACCCATAGAGACATGGTCTTCTTGCCCATTACTAGACTCAATAGAATCTACACTTGCGGGAGTTGCATATTGCTTATTTTGACTCACAATACTTGCTGCCGTATATTGTGGGATCATAAAACCAGAATTTAAACCAGGATTTGCAACTAAAAAAGGAGGTAAATGTCGATGCCCAGAAACTAATTGATAGGTTCTTCTTTCTGATATATTTCCTAATTCTGAAATTGCAATGGCTAAAAAATCCAACCCTAAAGCAAGGGGTTGACCATGAAAATTACCTCCAGAGATAATTTCGTCTTCCTCCACGAAAATATTTGGATTATCGGTAACAGAATTCACTTCTGTTAAAAAAGTCTTTGTCACAAAACGAATAGTGTCTTTGGTTGCTCCATGAACTTGGGGCATACACCTAAACGAATAAGGATCCTGTACATGTTTTTTTTCTTGTGAAATTAACGCACTATCCTTTAGTAAATTTTTAATTCTACGGGCGGTTTTCAGTTGACCATCATGAGGTCTAACAGCATGAATTAATTCGTTAAAAGGCTCTATTCTGCCATCAAAACCTTCCAAAGAAACGGTTCCAATTACATCTGCTAAATAGGATAGCTTGTGCGCTTTTAAAAGCGTGTAAATGCCATAAGCAGTCATAAACTGTGTGCCATTTAGCAATGCTAGGCCTTCTTTTGACTGAAGATTAATTTTTTCCCAAGAAAAAATTTGTGCTAACGCTTCAGTGGTTATTTTTTCATTTTTATAATACACTTCTCCCAACCCTATTAAAGGCAAAGCTAGATGAGCTAAAGGAGACAGATCACCAGAGGCACCTAAAGAGCCTTGCTCATAGATAACTGGTGTAATATCGTTATTATAGAACTCAATCAATCTTTCTACGATTACCAATTGAACTCCAGAATGACCATGACTTAATGCTTGAATCTTAAATAAAATCATGAGTTTTACAATCTCACTCGGAACTTCGTCACCAGTACCACAGGCATGGCTCATTACTAAGTTCTCCTGGAGTTTTTGTAGGTTATCGTCATTAATTTTCACATTGTACAAAGCTCCAAAACCTGTATTAATCCCATAAATAGGATGCGAAATCGATTTCGTTTTTGTATCTAAATAAGATCTACATGTTTGAATTCTTTGAATTGCGGTATCAGATAAAGCTAACTTTTTATCCAAGGAAATAATTTCTTGAATTTTAGATAAATCTAAAGGAAGTGAATCTATATAATGAACTAGTTCCATATCGTATTTAATTAGTATCCAAAAGTGCAAATTCAGTTCTGTATATGCAACTATTTTAACTTTTTATATATACTTGCATACACGGGTATATATTATATTTGTATTTAAATTTTAAAATTATATAATGAAAAAAATTAATATTTTAGTTCTTATTTTACTCGCAATGATTTCTTGCTCTAGAGAACATCCAAAAGAATACCTCTCCATTGCTGGAAAATTAGAAAATAACAAGCAGCGTACAATTTCTATTTTAAACAGAACAGGAAGCGTCATTAAAAATATTTCTATCAAAGAAAATGGAGCGTTTAAAGATACGTTAAAAGTATCTGAACCAGCTATTTACACACTGCAAACTGAAAGAAGTAAAAGGACTCCTATCTACTTAAAAAATGGTTTTGACCTTTTTATTAAAGGAAATTCAGAAAAATTTATGACTAGTTTCGAGTATACTGGAAACGGTGCTTCTAACTCAAACTTTATCCTTGCTCAAATAAAAAAAAGCAGACAACTCGGAAACCCTACGACTCTTTTATCACTTGAAAAAGAGGCCTTTAACGCAAAAATAAATATATTAAAAAAAGAATATGACAGTATTTTATCTTCTTATAAAAATTTAGAGAACTCCTTAGTTGAAATGGTTTCAAGTCAAAATAAGCAACTGTTTGAATACCTTCAAAATAATTATACTTCCAGTATAAAGTTAAAAAAAGGAAGCCCCGCTCCTACATTTGAAAATTATATTGCTGTAAATGGTGAAAAAAAATCACTAAGCTCCTACAAAGGAAAATATGTTTACATCGATGTATGGGCAACATGGTGCGGACCTTGTATTAAAGAAATTCGTCCATTACAAAACTTAGAAAAAGAATATCATAAAAAAAACATCGCTTTTGTAAGTATTTCCATAGACGAATCTAGGAGAAACGGGGGGTCTTGGGAAGCAACAGAAACCAAATGGAGAAATTTCATCAAACAAAAACAAATGGTGGGAATTCAATTATGGTCTGGAAAGGATCAACGTTTTCAACAAGAATACCAAATAACCGGAATACCAAGATTCATTTTAATTGATCCACAAGGAAATATAGTGAATGCGAATGCTCCAAGACCCAGTGATCCAGAGTTAAAAACGCTTTTAAATTCCCTTAAAATTTAATTAAATAACATTAAAAAAAAAGCGAAATCTAAATTTAGATTTCGCTTTTTTTTTAATGTATTATAGACCTCTATTCATCATAAACACCCATTTGTGCATATTTGTCCATTCTTTTGGAGACCAACTCTGTGTCTTCTAAGTCTTTTAATTCCTCGAAAGCAGCAATAATTTGCTCTTGAACTGCTTTAAAAGCACCTTCTCTGTCGGTATGTGCACCTCCAACAGGTTCTTGAATAATTCCGTCTATTAATTTTAAATTTTTCATATCTGAACCTGTTAATTTTAAGGCTGCAGCAGCTTGTTCTTTAAACTCCCAACTTCTCCATAAAATAGAGGAACAAGATTCTGGAGAAATAACTGTATACCAGGTATTTTCCATCATATAAACTCTATCTCCTACTCCAATCCCTAAAGCTCCACCTGAAGCCCCTTCACCAATAACAATTGTAATAATTTGCGTTTTTAAACGAGTCATTTCTAGAATATTCCTCGCAATTGCTTCTCCTTGTCCGCGTTCTTCAGCTTCTAAACCAGGATAGGCACCGGGAGTATCTAGTAGGGTAACAACAGGAATTCTAAACTTTTCAGCCATTTTCATGAGGCGCAAAGCTTTACGGTATCCCTCAGGATTGGCCATTCCAAAATTTCTGTACTGACGTGTCTTTGTGTTGTACCCTTTTTGTTGCCCAATGAACATAAAAGATTGATCACCTATTTTACCCAAACCACCAATCATGGCTTTGTCATCTTTTACATTTCTATCTCCATGTAATTCCATAAAGGTATCTCCACACAAGGCCTTAATATAATCTAAGGTATAAGGTCTATTGGGATGTCTAGATAATTGAACTCTTTGCCAAGGTGTTAGATTCTTATAAATATCTTTTCTAGCAATTGCTAGTTTTTTTTCAATTTTTTTACAGGTAGCTGTTACATCTACCTCACTCTCTTTACCTATATCATGACACTTAACTAGCTGATCTAAAAGCTCTTTAATAGGCATTTCAAAATCTAAATATTCCATATTGTAATTATTTGATTTTAGTTGTTTTGAGACGCAAACATACTATAAAATTAATTGTTTTTTTAAAAAAAAAGTTAGTTTTTACTAACAGATTTTTCTTTGATTTTATTTCTAATACTGTTTTTATTCTTGATCATTCCGTTTAATAAAACAACAAAGAATACGATGAAAGC
>Ga0209715_1002162_pt1 | contig 15300 bp, 14 predicted proteins | sample COGITO_mtgs_1205_2_FD_184809 | JGI IMG/M metagenome (GOLD analysis project Ga0209715, IMG submission 184809) | Pelagic marine microbial communities from North Sea - COGITO_mtgs_120503 (SPAdes) (version 2) | ecosystem: Environmental > Aquatic > Marine > Epipelagic ...
GTTCACTCCAATTTGGACTTTTCAATTCAAACATTACATTTTGATATAATTTATTTCTTCTTTTATCCATTTTATTCACTAAGTAAAGATAAGTTAACAACTTATACAAACCATAATGTCTTTTACGTTTGGTCGAAAGTCATGTTTTATACCCCCACAATCTTACCTTTCTTGTAGATTGAATAAATATAATCAGGTTGGAGAGATAAATCCAGACAACATCTAATGTATTAATTAAACTTCAATATTTCATAAATTAATTTGAAGAAATCAATCGAAAAAATCTATAGTGTCAAAAAGTGTCAATGTATTATTAAGTTTTATTCCATCACTGATTGATCTCAACTCTTCCTTGACTGATGAGTTCAAAGTATCATAAGACTTCCTAGAATAGTAAGTCAAATTTTTCATGTCATTAGATATTGTTTTTTCCATACTGTAAATTGAGTTACAGACATTTTTTAGTGATGAAATGACATCAGTTAATTTTGAATCAATACTTGTTATTTTTCTTGATATTTCCTTTTCCCAATTTGATTCAAAAACTCCCAAATTATCAAATGTCTCATATATTTCGTAATAAGAAATCATATCTTTTGTTAATACAGAAACAACCATATTAGTAGAATGTATTACTAATAAATCGTAATTTTTGATACTCATTCTTAGTACCTCTAGAACTATTTCTAGTTGAGAATTTTCCTCTATATCTTGGAGTACTTTAAATATTCTTTTTAAATTATTTTTCTTAATTTTTATATAATTATTTAAACTAACAAAATTCTTAATTAGTTTAAAGTCAATTTCAACAATAATGTCTTGATTTTTTTCAACAATATCTAATAATACATCGTCACAATCTAAAATATCAAGTTCTCCATTTTGATCTTTATCAAACTCCTCTAGAATCAAATTATTTACTTTTTGGATTGTTTTAGTTTTTTCATTTAGTTTTATTTCGTTTTCTCGATCGATAGAAAGTTTTATGTCCCTACTAAAATCAAGAACAAAATCATTAAGTTCATTATACAATTCCACTAAAAACTCCTTATCATTTTCTGATAATAAATATCCGTTATTATACTCTTTGTTTTCAATAAAACTCCAAAAGTTAACATAACGTGAATGTTGTAGTACAGAAGGTCTTTCATCTATCACTCTAGGATCCTCAAAAAAATTATATTCTGGTATGTATCCTTTATCATTAAAAATTTCATTTTCGATGAAAGGATATAGTTTTATTGTTTCAACATATTTTTTTGATGAAAAGAAGGATTTTTCTTCTTTGACTAAATAAATGATATTAATTTTAAAACTGTGAAGACATCCTATTTTGGGTAAAAATCCAGGGATGTTTATTCCAATATTTTGGGGGAAACTTCCATGAATAGACTCATTCCAAGTGAAGTTTTTAACATCCTCATCCCATTCCTTTTTATAATTAGATTTAATAATTGGACCCTCCATTGTAAGTCCATTTTTTTTTATAAAAGTTTCATATTTCCACTTACCCTTTAAGTTTGAATTAATATCTATATTTTTTAAATAATGTTTTGACTCAGTGAAAGAATCATATTTAATTTCTGACTGAAATCCACCATATTTTAACATTAGTTTAAATATTATTTCGTATCCTTTCTTTTCCCACATCAATAATTTTAAATTTTGTTCAGTTTCAATTTCATGATCAGAATGAATCCCTTCATAGGAATACCCCACCTGTTTTTGATAAACTTCATTATTGAAAAGAAATATTTTTTCGGGATCTGTTAAGTTTTGGTAATTATTCATATATAATTAGTTTATTACATTAAGTTTACAATAATTTAATGACTTACTTATGGATATAATCTTTCCAATCCCTTTCGGTTCACTCTCATATCCTAATAATTTCCAGTATTTCATATATTAATAACTGAGTACAGTTTTAAGAATTTAATTTTCTGTTGGTCTTGTAGTTTTGATAGGTGTTTATAACACTAATTAAGTTACCTACTTTCATAGTAGAATCTATTTCACTAAGTTGATTTGATAATTGTTCATTTGATTCTTCAGTTATATAACTAAGTTCTTGAATTGAGTTAGATATTTTATTACCCATATCTCTTATTTCGTACATTAAACTTTCTAACCCATCTCCGATATTTGTAAGTTTTTGTGACACATCTTTTTCATGTTTTGAATCAAACATGTTTAGAGTGTCAAACATTTCATGGATTTCATAAAATGTAATCATATCGTCTTCTACCAATGATACAATCATGTTTAATGAGTTAAATAATATAAGGTTGTATGAATGAATATCATCTTTTAATACTTCTACATATTCATTTAATACTTCTTGATTAGGAGTATCTTTAATTAAATTGAATATGGTTTGTATATTTTTTTCTTTTGTTTTTAGATAAGATGATACTTTAACAAATTGTTGAACGTAGTTTCTATCTACTTCTACAATACTCTTTTGATGTTTTTTAAGTAATAAGTTAAAGTCATTCCCCTCAACAACATCCACTTCACCATTACCATCTTTATCTAATTCACTTAATACATTGGTTTGTGAGACTTGTAGTTCTTTGAGTCGTTGTTCTTCTTTTTCCTTAGTAATTTCATTTTCTTTTTTTCTCTGATTTGATATTTCTTTTAATGAATCCTCAAGATTCAAAATAAAACCAATGTAAGTCTTTAATAGATTTTGGTCTTTTTCTATCCATAATTTGTTATCTGTATTAAAAAAGAAATTTTGTTTTTGAATAATAAATTTTCTTGAGAAACTTCTCTTATTAAACCCTGATTCATATTTCACACCAAATAAACCTTTCTTTTTAACACTTTCTCTAACAAATAAACAATGTCTCAAGTCTGAACATATGTCCATATTTCCATTGATACTTTTATATAAAATTCCTGAAAAAATATAATGTACATCACACTCAAATAATTCTTTATTTTCGGAATAAAACGACTTTAATAAATTATTTAAATCTTCTTGAGTTATAAATTTTTCTTCATTAATAAAATCTTCACTCCAATTGTTCATCATATATGTTTAATTTGAAATCGTAAATTAAATTTTTAATTCTAAATATACAAAATAACAAACATATATTTTTTATTTACCATATACGTCATCGATGGATATCAACGATTATGGGTATAATTACGTGTTATATATATTATACCATATAAGTCATATGTTATACCGTATGGTCACATATCATCGTTTAGATCCATTATTATACTGAAAAAAAATTGGGTTCGATATAAAAACGGGTCAGACCACTATTTTAAGAAAAAAGTATTTTCTCAGTTACAAGAAACCTCCCTTTCACTTCCCTTTAATTTACAATAAAAAATGTTCCACATAATTGAGAAATCTTCTAGATATTTAAAACATTTAATTGTCCGATTAAAAGGGAATAATAAAAATTCCCAATTTTAGAGTATACTTCATTTTACTAATCTCATTTTGTGAATTTACACTCAATATAGTTGTATATATTAATATATTTTCGTAATTTAAGGGTGTTTGATTATTAATCCTAATATTACGAATTATGAAAATATTTCTATCAAGAGTTTCAACGGATGAACAAAGTGAATTAAGACAGATTCAAAATGTAGAGGGATTTGATAAGGTTATCATTGATAAATGTAGTGGATTGATTCCTCTATGGGAACGACCAAACATTATTAAAAACAAAATTAAGAAGTTAGTTGATAATGGAACTATTAAACATATTGAAGTTCACTCTATCGATAGATTAGGAAGGGATACACTTTCGGTCTTATCAGTCTGGAAGGAACTAACTGATAAGAGTGTAAGAGTTGTTTGTAGAAACCCAAACTTCCAAAACCTAAATGATTCAGGTGAGAAAGATTATTTCTCTGAGTTGTTATTGAACATCCTTTCTACTATGAGTTCATTTGAAAAATCAATGATTAAATCTCGTCAAATGGAAGGGATTCGAATCACTCAGAAAACGAATCCAGAGAAATATAGTGGTAGAAAACAAAACACTAAGGAATCAACTCTTAAATTCTTAACCAAACATTCTAAAGTAGTTGAATACTTGGAGAAAGGAATGAAGGGTATTGAAGTTTCTAAATTGTGTGATGTTTCTCTAAATACAATCACTAAGGTTAAAAAGAATCTTAAACTTCAAGAAAAAGTATATGAGTAAAAAGAAAAAACAAAATAAAAGAATCAGAGATAGTTATGGAACTATCACATTGAAAGAATTAATTGATAGAGGTGAGTGTTCTCCATTTCATCACCTGAGTGATGGAAATTATATCGGAGGGTTAACAATACCTAATTCAACTGGAATTAATTAAACCAAATATGGAAACAAAAAGAATAATTAAAAAATATAACATTAGTGAAGATGAACTTAATTCACTTCGTAGATTTTGTGAAATAATAATTGATTTTAAAGAAAATAAGAAAGAACGAACTTTACATACTAATCATTTCAAATAAATAATCTATCACTCTGATTCTTTTGGATTCGTATCACCTCTTTAAGAGAAAAACCCCCATCAATAATGATGAGGATGATTCCCAATTAAAAATATGAATAAAAACCAACTCAATTAAGGGATGAGTTCAACCTATTTCTTAAACCTTCGTAATAACTTAACACCATTGAGTTTTTAATTTTCCCAAATTGATTGTAATTGATTTTTCCGTTTCCTCTTCAATATCATATCTCCACACAGAATATTCGTATGAATCATTACCAACTCCCACAACGTGAGATTCTAAAACGATAGTATTGTTATTTATAATTACTTCATCGGTAATATCAGAATCATAATGATATAATGATTCTACTTTTCCTCTCCCATTTATATTAATCCATTTATCCATAATCTTTAATTTTTAATTGTTTTTAATTTTTACTGAACCAATTTCCCCATCTTACTATTGTTCGGATGGGGTTATTGGAATCATCTATGGTTTGGGAAACCAAAGTGTGGGATTTAACCCACTATGTATCTAATATTATATCATTTGTAATATCTGTTGAAGTTCCTTATCTATTTCAACCATTGATGATTGTAAATCATATCGTTCATCTTCAATTTCTGATAATCTTTCATCCATAGTATAATATTCTCCTTCTTCATAACTCAATCTCCAATCTTCATCATCACACTCATTGTATTGTTCCCACAGAAACATAATGTGTTCAACTCTTTGTTTCAAACTCTTTTTGTGTAGAGGTTCATCAAAGAATTCTTTTCTACTTTCTATATCTATAATTGTTTCTTTCATATCTCTTAATTTTTAATTGTTTCTATTCTTTAATCCACTATTTGTTTTACCATATCCATTCTTAGATGATTCTATAACATTATCTAATTCATCATAGATTTTGTATAATACTTCTGATTTAAATTTATCAGTAAGAAATTTTGATAAATCCATATTCCTCATATCTAAATTTGAGTTATGTTTATCGAAAAAGTTTATCCATTTTCTTTGGTCAAATAATGTTATTGGAGATGGTTTTTCAGATGTTTCATATCCACCATCACCACCCCATCTTTGTTTCCAATTATATTCTTTAGGGATATCACTTATCTTATCATACTCACCTTCATAGTAGAATCCTACTCCTTCTTCTTTTTTTATAGTTTTATATAGTGGAAGTGTTTTACTACTTTCAACTATATCCTTATATTCTTTGTAACTATAACTCAGTTTGAGAGGAACATTGATAGTAAATTCAACACTATCGTTATCATCAATTTTATCTACTTTTCCATCAAATGGGTGGTATATTTCTGAAATATCAACCCAACAATGTGGATACTGAATTCTTCCACCATAAAATGTTACTAATAAAACTTTATCACCTTTCCTTTTTACGAACATATATTCGTTTCCACTATAGAAAGTTCCCGTATAGTGTTTATCACTTATTTTATCGTTCTTCAAAAGTTTACCACCATCTTTGTATCCACCTTCGTTAAGAACTAATGTTACTACATCACCTTCGGTGAAATTGTGAGGTTGGTTAATGTTCGTCACCACTTCCTCTTTTTTAATTTTTGTATTCATAATTTATTTTGTGTTTTATTGTTATAATTTTAATTTTTCTAATTTTAAGATTGGTTACTATTATTCCCCACTATCTATTTTATTTATTGTTTAACTCATAATTTTCATATAATTTTATTTTCATTATCACTTTAATACTGAAGGTGAACCTCACCCCAATTACATTACAATCCTATGTAAATTAGTGGTGTGTTATCTAATCTATTTTTATCTATCACCACAACTTATCTTTAGTTTCATAATTTTACTTTTTAATTCTATTGATACCTCTGAACCCTTATTACATTACAATCCTATGTAAATTAGTGGTGTGTTATCTAATCTATTTTTATCTATCACCACAAAATTTATTATATTCGTCTAATGAAGAGTAAAAACTATAAGAGTAAAGGAGATAAGTATTTCATAGGTTTTCAACCTCCTGAAGTGTTTGAAAAAATCCAAAATGATAAAGAGTTAAAGAAATATTACCAACAATACAGAAATCATCATAGACTTATTTCTGAGGGTACAGAGAATCTTCTTAAAATGAAAAACAAATTAGATAAACTCAGAACTGAGATAAAGGAAAAGGAAAGACAGATAAGAGATTGGAATGGTAAAATGTTAGAAGGATATTCAGTTATTGGGGATTTATCCTCTGAGTATGATTTCAATTGTTCAGTGAACCTAAGAAAGATAAAACCAAAAAGATTGAAGATGATAGAAAAAGGTTTGGAACATACTATGAGGAAACATTACGATTCTAATGATTATTCTGGTAATACAACCAAAAAAGGAACAAAGAGAACAAATCCTTCCCATGAGAATAAAAAAAGAAACATGGAAGGAACAGGAGGTAAGTTTTACACACAATTACAAAAAGAAAGTGAGGAAATCAAAGATAGAGAGGTATATGAACCACAAAGAAATCTAACTATTACTGAAAAGTATTATGTAAGGTTTGAACCTAAGATGAAAAAGAAAGGTAAGTACCAAAAGAAACGATGGATTAGAAACCTTTATGTAGGTCAACGAAATGAAGTTATAAATCTGTTAAAGACATATAATAAGGATATAAAATGGGAGGTTAAGGAAGAGAAATATGTCAGAGATAATCTAAGAGAAATATACAAGGGTTATGGAAGATATATGATTTCAGAATATGGAATTAAAAACTTTAAGATAGGAAGTAAAACCAATGAAATATCTCAACATCCTTATGACAAAGTAAAAGATTGGATTGATAAAATGGGTGAAAAAGTTTTTGAGTGGATGGATAAATAAAACAAATAAAGATTTCGTAAGAAAATAAACCTTTTAATTAAACAACAAAGACACCATATTTCACCAACTGATAGATTAACTATAACTATTTCAATCTTCAAAGTATATCAGAATTTGAATTAAAACTATTTTGATACTTTAATCATTTTTAAACTACACTAAGGTGTGATTTTGTTTCATCTCATTCTCCCACTCTAATAAATCAGTTTTCCTGATGTATTTTTTGTGAGATGATATTTGTATCATCGGTAACCCAAACCTTCTTCTCCATTCTTCTATGGTAGTTCTATTTACATTATACATCTTCATTAATTGTTGTTTGGTTATTCTTTCTTCCATTATTTCTCTTCTTCTTTTTTTAGTAATTCTTTGAATAATTTATCATAACCTATTCTATCTTTATTTTTCCAGTAGGGTTCAAGTTTATCAGAGAAGTTTTTAACCAATTCTGATTTTCTGATTAACTCCTCTGTGAATTCTTTTGGATTTTCTCTAATCCATTTTATTGATTCAGGATTTAATTTACTTTGTTTCATCTTTAAACAGTTTTATATAAATAGTATACACATCTAGAATAATGTTTTAACTAGTTCATGTTTATTCATATACCCTTTGAATCCATCCTTATCCCATATCTGATGAGTGTGAATCTCACCCCATTTACCATTGTTGATATTAACTTCATCTAATCCACTCTTATCTACTTCCCAAGTGTTTCCACCTATGAAGTTGTTTAGTTGATTGAGGAGGTTGTATTCATCGTTATGTTCAATGATAAGGTGTGTATGATAGTTTCCTTTTGTATAATCTTTTTCAGTAGTGAAATGAGTGATTACAGTATCATTCTTCTTTAGTTTTGAGTGAAGGGTGATTATCTCTTTATCTAATATTTTCTTATTAGTTCTTTTCCTTCTTCTTATCATTATACCTATTGATTTCATATAGAATACCCATTACATCAAATTGATGTTATACACTGTTAAAACTGATTTATTATACCTTCCTCAACTACTCTCATAGTAATGGATAAGTGTGGATTTCCCTTACCTTCTGTATATAAGTATTACAAAGTGTAGGGAAACATAAAAGAAAATGGAAAAAAAGTAAAAATAGTTACTTAACGGAGAAGATAAATGGGGTAAAATAGTAGGTATACACTATCTTTGAAGGTATACAAAGGATACCTCAACAAATAAAAAAGGTATACATTGTATACCTTAAATTTTGTTAAAATATTGATTATCAATATATAAAGACATTGGTTTTAGTACTGGAGGTACCACAAAATTATCCCGTAACTCATTTATAAACAATGATTTACGGGTTTTTTGGTTTTTAGGGTTGCTCGAGAGGTTGCTCGGGAGGTATAAAAAGATAACTGTAAACTGGTTATATTGTGTTCTAAAAGTTAAGTTATTAATGACTTAAGTAATCTATGAAATAGTTTGCCATTTGTGAAGTAGACAAAAAATAACATCATTGTAATGATTTCATATGCTACTAGTAATTTATTTTGTATTTTTATATATCTATGTTTATAATTTAGTTTTTGATTAAATTTGTTATGGAATGATCCAGAATTATCTTACAACCTATTAATCTCTCATTTACATACTTATGAAAAAAATAATATTATTTTTCCTATTTACAAACATCCTGTTAGCGCAAACACCCAACGCAGTAATGCAAGACAGAATGAACTTTGAGCCAGGTGAACTGATTGTAAAGTTAAAAGATGAGGTAAATACAAAAGTTTACTATGCTAAATCTGGAAAGGCAAGTTCCGATTTTAATATCGGAGAACTTCTTGGTATTTCAGATAAAGTGAAATCATCCACTATGATGTTTCATCAAAAATCGATTGAAGCAAGTATTGTAAATAAAGAAAAAATGAAAGCGGTATATGCAGCTAAATCAGCGGCTAATCCTAATAATGGATATCAACCAAAGGATCCACTGACCATGAAAAACGTGTTTGTTTTAAAAACCAGTGATCAGCAAGAAAACATTTTACAATTAATCCAGCAGATTAAAGACGATCCAAATGTGGAGTATGCAGAACCCAACTATATTTATTCGATTGATAACTTTGAAGTGGGCGATGTAATTACTGCGGAGGAAGCTAGTAAAATAAGCAAATCAAATAGCAGTAGCACAATAGAGGTGAATGACCCGCTATACTCTTCACAATCAAACATCACTTCAACAAACATCGATGATGTATGGGACCAGTATACGACTGGAGATGGCTCACAAGTATAGCAATTTTAGATACTGGTGTAGATTACACACACCCCGATTTAGAAGCTAATATATGGATTAATGAAGCAGAGTTAAACGGCGTAGCAGGATATGATGATGATGGTAATGGATATATAGATGATATTAGAGGTTGGGATTTTATAAATAACGATAATGCACCATTAGATGATAATATGCATGGTACACATGTGGCAGGAATAGCAGGAGCCGTTGGAAATAACGGAATTGGTATTGCAGGAGCTGCATGGAATGTAAAGCTAATCCCAATAAAAGTGTTTCAGTCAAGTGGGCAAGGAAATTTAGTAACAATAGCGGATGGCGTTGAATATGCCTACATGAATGGAGCGACAATCATTAACATGAGTTTTGGGGGTTATTCAGAATCCTATACATTTAAATTAGCACTTGAAAATGCGTATTCAACAACTTCCTTAGTTGGAGCAGCGGGAAATAATGGATTAGGAATTGGACCTGATTGTCTGGGCTGCAAGCCTTTTTATCCAGCAGCATACAGCTACATAATTGCTACAATGGATTATTCAGGTTATTCAAATTATGATCAAGACGGGGTTAGAAGAACAATGTATCAAAACCTGTTAAATTATGAAATTCATTCACCAGGAACTAACATAATAAGTACTATTCCCAACGGGGGTTATGCTAGTCTTACAGGTACTTCTATGGGGGCTCCCTTACTTTCAGGTGCTATTGCATTATATAAGGAAGTATTACCTGAAAATTCAAACGAACTAATGATGGGATCACTAATTCATACAGCTCCCAATTGGTTTGATATTCATTCAGCCATAAACACTATTCCAACTCCAGAATTGGATATAGTAAACCATTACTCAAGAGACGAAATAGATAATCAAAATGGAAATGGTTTTTGGGAAACTGGTGAAACAATAGAAATTTTACCAAACGTAAAGAATTTTTGGGGACCAACAGATGATGTAAGAGTGGGTATAGAATTTGCTGAATTTGAGGATCAGTCTAAAGCTACTATTTTAACTAGCGAAGTTCAATATGGCTCAATGTCAGCATATTCTTATTTACAGGATCTTGAAAACACTTTAAAAATTACAATAGCAGATGGGGTTAATAATAATGTTGACATTACGTTTGTTGTTAAAGTATGGTCTGGACCTGATCAAGAGTATATGTCAGAAGAATATGAAGTAGTTTTAACTGTAACAAATGCTATCATTTTTGAAGACTACATTACTGAAGATTTAACATTAACTAACGATAGAGAGTGGATATTTGCAAATTCTATGGTTATTTCCAACGGCGCTACATTAACAATCGATCCAGGTACAACCGTAAAGATGAGTGAAAATTCTAGGATAATTGTTGATGAATATTCTAGTATATTTTCAAATGGAACTGCTGAGCAACCTGTAACTATTGAATCGGCTGAAAATGGATATTGGAGAGGTGTTTTGATTGAAGGGTCAGCTCCAATTTATTCAAATTCACAATCTTCTTCTGTTGAAGAACTTAAACTAGACCCTTTACTAAGCAGAGCTAAATTCACTTTTACAAATTTCAAAAACTGGGGATTGGCGGGTTCAGAATTTGGTGGTGCGGTTCAATGGTATGGTAATTATTTTCAAGGACCTGCTGTTTATGAAGATTGTAATTTTCAAGAATTTAACTATGGTTGGGCTTTTCTTGGTAGTGGTGGAATTTTTGATAGATGTAATTTAAGGTATGGCACTTTTGTCACCAAAATGATTAAAAATAATTCTTTTAGTAGTTCTATGGTTTGGAATAATTCTAATTGGTCTAACCTAGATTTATCTGGGGAGCATAAACTTGATGATGTTACAGTTGGATATTCAGGACTAATAATGATTAATGATCAATATAATTCAGAAAACTATCAAGCCCCTTTATATAATTTTAGAATTGGATTTAATTTATTTAACCTAAGAGCAATGACTATTAACTGGTCACAAATGACTTTAGAACCTGAGGTTAATATTAATATGGGGGCTACAACACAAGGTAGTGGTATATATGATTTTCCTTCACAAGTGTGGGTTGGTTCAAATAATGAAGATTTAATGAGGCTGAAATTTTGGGATTATACCACTTCTGAGGTATATAATGGCCTAATCAATTACGACACAAGACCAAGTACTCCCTTTGAAGGAGCTCATGGTATCGTTTGGAAAGTTCTTGTCAATGGATATGATGCCCAGGATGAATATGCTTTGTTAGATCCAGTTGGGGTTGGAACTCATGAATTTAAGGTTTATTTTAATAGAGCAATGGATACCTCTGTAAATCCACGAATCTCTTATGGTGTTTCTATCCCGTACACTCAAAAAATAATATCTGAAACAGGAACTTGGTCAACTGATGGTAAAATATATACTGTCAATCATGATGTTATCATTGGTGCTGCCGATGGTATTAATCGTATTCGTGTGCAAGATGCACAAGATTTAGATTTTATTAAAATTCCTATTGAAGATATGAGATTTAATATGCTAGTTCAGTCTGCAGGTTCAGCATCTGCTGGTTGGTTTGCTACGCCTGGTCTTGGTAATATTGCCTTAGAATGGGAAGCTCCTAGTGCTGAAGAAATAGATGATGCCCTTGGCTACAACATGTATCGCTATCAAGTAGATGCTGATGGAGTTGAGAGTGATCTTGTTAAACTTAATGAGTCTCTTATTGTAGAAGATACCGATGAATCTACTACTGGTGTTTATTACACCGATTTTGATGTAACAGAAGGACAGACCTACTTTTATAAATACAACATTCTAAGAACTAGTTTTGATACTACAGACTTTTCTTCTGTAGTATCTACCTCACCACTTACTTCAACACTTGGAGATAGTAATGGTGATTTTGATGTGGATGTAATGGATCTAGTGCATGATGTAGATTATATTTTAGGAAACAACCCTACACCTTTTATATTCTTGGCAGGAGATGTGAATGCCGATACGTTTATCAATGTATTGGATATTGTTGGTACGGTAGATATTATACTAAACCCTTCTAGTTCTTCTAATAGCAGTGTTGGATCTAACGGGATTCAATTTTACCCTAGCGAAGCTATTGGAAATGCCAACTTTACTTGGGAAGGAAATGATTTATACGTAGAGTCTGATCATAATATTGGTGGAATACAATTGTCTTTCAATACTGATTTTGAGTATGTATTATCAGAAGATTTACCAACCATAGAACATATAGACTATACGCAAGAAGATTCAAAAATACTAATGTTGTATAGTTTTAATAATACAACGATTGCAAGTTCTAAAACAAAAATTTTAACCAGGATAGATGACTCACAAGAATTTGATATAGAACAAGCAGTTGTTGGAACTACAACAGGTGCGAAATTAAATGCAACTCTTAACAACGGAACATTAAGTACCATCGATGCACCGTTTCAGAATAAGAATCTTCAGTTTTTAAACCTATTTCCAAACCCAACTCAAGGGCTGGTAAACTTAGAATACTACCTACCAAAACAAATGGATGGAGCAACAGCTAAGGTTTACGACATGGTTGGACGACTGGTTTGGGTTCAATCTATTGAACGTTCAGAGGGTATTCAACAAGCTAATCTCAATCTAAATACACTGAAAAAAGGTAACTATATTGTTATTATCATTGCTGGTAACAATAGAGGTGAACAGTTTGTAACCAACAAAATTTTAATACTTAAATAGGATTTGAGACACATAACCACCCTTTTAGTTTTTGTTTCAAGCTTTGTGTTTGGTCAGAACAGCTTTGATGTAGAGACCCAGTCTGTTGACATTAATTCATCGTTTACTGTAGGAATTGGTTTGGAGAACACGACTGAAGTTACCGCCTTTCAATTTGATCTAACACACAACGAATCTGCCTATGAACTATCCTCTGGAAGTGTATTAACGTCAAGAGATAACAATCACACCTTGTCTGTTAGTAACATTGACGAAAACACCATTAGAGTTTTAGTTTATTCATCCTCTAATGAGATTATATCTATTGGAAATGGAGATGTTTTGAATCTGAATTTTCTCAGTAAAAATGAACCAGGAACCTACAATCTATCCATGGATAATGTTGTTCTTTCAGACTTGAACGGTGAATCTCTAGGGGTAAGTTCCACAAGTGGAAGTGTGACCATTCTGGGACCAAGATATAACCTTGTGACAAGTACAGTTAATTTTGGTGAAATCCCAATTGGTTCAACTCCAACACAAATCGTTAACATTTCAAATACAGGGAATGAAAATTTAATCATTTCATCCTATACAATAGGTTCACCTTTTTCTATTACCCAAACTTTACCAGAAACTATAACCCCTGGAAATAGCACTTCCTTTTCTGTGAGTGTTGATACGTCTACCAAACAAGTTGTTTCAAATGAACTAACGTTCACAACAAACGATCAAGATGCATTAAGATCACTTCAAACAACCGTTGTGGAAGCGGATATTTTCGCGGTCAATGAAATCTATATTGGTTCTGGTCAAGGGGAGTCTAATACTGAGATAACAATTCCAGTGACCATCTCAAACATGGAGCCTTTTAATGGATTTCAGTTTGATATTACGATACCTAATGATGTGAGTTACGTTGAAAACTCTGCTGTTTTTACATCAAGATCAGAAGATCATACTATCACTGCGAGTATGGTTGATAATAACACCCTAAGGTTTATTTCATACTCTGTATCAAACACAAACTTTTCAGGTAATGAAGGTGAAGTATTTGGATTTAAGGTTATTCCAAACATCACATCAGGAACTTATGCCTTACCCATTTCAAATTCAATCATTTCAAATGTTGAACTTGGGGATATTATCTCAGATGCTTACAATGGAAGTTTTACGATCAATGCCCCATACCTATCAACAAGTATTCAGACTATAAATTATGGTAATGTTCCTATTACGGAAGTACAAACTACGAATGTTACACTGACCAATACAGGGTCTGCTACTTTAATGATTGATGAACTTGTGTTCGATACTGGTGAATTATCCTTTCCTTTAGATATTCCAACAACGTTAGAAGTGAATGAAAGTACGATTGTTGCACTTGAGTATACACCTACTCAGACTGGTAGTTTTAATGAGAATATTTCTATCAGAAACAACTCACCAGAAGAGCAGCTAGTTATAAATGTATCGGCCAATGTGTTTTCTCCAAATTATTTAACTCTTACAGATGTGAATGTTTTAAGAGGGGATTCCTATGATATTCCTATAAACTTAGTTAATAATGAAAACATAAGAGCCATTCAATACGATTTAAATATCCCAGAAGGATTCATTTTTGATATAGACAATGTAGTTGAAACTTCGATTTTAGATAATTTTATAACTACAATATCCGCATTAGGGAATAACAACTATCGATTTTTAGTCTATACAATTAGTAATGATTTTATCAATACTGGAGATGAAACTATTTTAATGCTTCCCATTTTTGTTGAAAACACAATTGAATTGGGGACATATACATTTGAATTCTCTAATGTTGTTTTATCAAGTGAATCAAATCAAAATATTTCTAGTGAGGCTCTTAAGGTTGGTTATATTGATGTTGTTGAAGACACCACAATACCAGTAATAACAATTACTGGAGATGCAACTGTTACCGTTCAAGTTGGAGACACCTACTCCGATGCAGGTGCAACTGCACTTGATAATTATGATGGAGATATTACCTCT
>Ga0209715_1002166_pt1 | contig 15293 bp, 10 predicted proteins | sample COGITO_mtgs_1205_2_FD_184809 | JGI IMG/M metagenome (GOLD analysis project Ga0209715, IMG submission 184809) | Pelagic marine microbial communities from North Sea - COGITO_mtgs_120503 (SPAdes) (version 2) | ecosystem: Environmental > Aquatic > Marine > Epipelagic ...
ACGAAAAGAGAAATTAGGCTCATCCTCTTCAGTCCATCCCTTCCCATCGTCTCGCCTGCGAGAATAAATACACCCACTTGAAATATGACCCCATGGAATTTTTAAATCTTCACAAACCTCTCGAATGATTCCAGGTAAGACCGCATTGCCCTGCAAACACTTATACTTTGCAGATTCACAAGCGTCCACATTGGGCTTTCCGGTGAAACCAGCCGCATTAATGAGATGTGTTACTTTTTCACTTCTGAAAAAAGTACTTAACACCTTTGGGTTATGAATATTGAATTCAGAACTAATGCACCTCAGATAACCTATCTCATGGGCATGCAGTAAGTGTTGGATGGATTTACCAATGAATCCGCCAGAGCCTAGAATAGCAATTTTCAAAGATTTAATGAGAATGAATTTATTGGATGATCATATTCACCAACATAAAAAGGTGCAAACGCATGAGGGACAACCTTTTCATTAAATAAGTGATCAAACTCGTAAACCATAATTGTTTCATTGATCCAAGCTTGAGAGCAGCAAAACAATGCTTAGCCTTTAGTATAAAGACGAGTGTTTTGCCTAAGAAATACCCAACAGTGACATACATTCTCGCTTTTTGGCATGCAATCACATTAATGGCAGATTGATTAAAATTTTTCGCTTCAGCAAAATTAAAAAATAAAAATATTTACCAGTAGATTGCCGAGCGCAACACCATGTACAACATCAATATCTTCTGGAATCTCGATGATTACGATGCCAGCACAGTTAGTTTAACCAAGGATGAAGATGCAATTGAGTTGGCACTAACAAAATAGTCGATGAATGTAATGTAAGCCAATAAAACGAATCTTGCTTAGAGCACATATGTGCACCGGTAGAACTCACTTCAGATAAAAAGGGTAACATTTATACTCGGTTGCCATCGAGTGGCACTTCGCTGTTTTCTTCCATATTTCATGATTTAGGGGTCATATTCAAAGAACAAAATAATACAGGTTTAGGCTGAATTCCTTGAGGTGATTTATCCTTCATACAAAACTCTTTGAAGAATGGAATTGTAATGGATGGAGAAGATGATTCTCATAGTAAAATGGTCCGAAATCGCCAAATCTTTTTTAATAAACTTAAACGTGATAGTATTATTTATCCACCAACTATTTTTACATTCAATAATGATATTGTTTTCAATATCTATGGGATTATTGAACCGAAATATCAAGAGAATCAAACTTACAAAAAAATTATTGTTCAATTTGGTTCCAAGCGAAAGACATTCTCAGCCAATTCTAATGGAGAGTATCAAATTTCTTTAAAGCTTGGTTACGGTTTACATAAAATATGTGTGTTTCTTTTAAATCCATCAAAAAAGAAAACTAAGTTGGGGACAAAATATGTTTTTGTCACCGCAAGAGAGGTAGATAGCAAAAATTTCATAATCAAAAAAAATTATGGCTCTATTCTACCGTTAACATTTTTCAATGTAAGCATTAATGGAATTTGCAATATTTCGGGCATATACACAGACGAAATCGGCAAATCGCCAAAAGAAGTTCTAGTCAGAATTGGTAACCGCATTGAAAAGTGTAACCAGTATGACGGGCATGAATTTAATCATGCAATTAAAACTGGTTGTGGTTTTAAACTTCTAAAAATTTTTGCGGTTAATTCCCAAGGATCCGTAAGAACTTTAGGGTATCGTCTTTTCTATGTTTTTAAAAAGCCAAAAATTATCCTTACTTCACGCATAGACAATTCTGATTATCAAAGATGGTTGAATTTATACGAAAGCCCAAATCAAGAGGAAAAAGAAAATATAGAATTGCTATGTAAATCTTTAGAGAATGGCCCCAGTTTTGGAGTTTTCCTTAACGGGTCTGCTCCACACTTCGATCTTGCGACTGGAGCTGTCAACTCACTAGAGAAGCAATATTATGAGAATTGGAAATTGTGTGTAACTGCAAAGAAAGAGCTTAAAGATAAAAGCCACAATTTTATTATAAATAATTGTAGCCCCCAAAATGCCGTTCAGTTTAATTTCGCGGTCGGATTAACAAATGAAGATTATCTTGTTTTTCTTCATCCTATTGAAAGATTGTCCCAACATGCCTTACTAGAAGTAGCACTTTCATTGAGGGAAAATCCAAATCTGAAAATTATCTATGGAGATGACGATGAAATAAGTTTTGGTGGATATCGAACTAATCCCCATTTTAAGACATCATTTGATGAAATTCGAATGCTGAACTTAAACTATATAGGAAATAACTTTGTAATAAGTAGAAAGTTGTTCATCGAAATTGGTGGATTTTCAGAGAATAGCAAAATCGACTGCTTTCACGATCTTTTAATCCGAGCATCAAGAGAGATTTCAAAAAAGGAAATTCATCATATTCCAAGAATTTTGAGGCATCGCCTAACTTATTTCTCAAAAAATGAAATTTTTGATGATGATAAAAGGCATAACACACTATTAAAGAATTTGCCTACTTCAACTTGGCATATCTGCGAATCAAAAGGGATACTTAGGGTCAAACCTCCTTCCGTAAAAAAGGATGATTTAATCAGCATTATTATACCTTCAGCATGTAATTTGGAATATCTTAAACCATGTATCGACAGCATTAAAAAAACCACCCTGAAATACACTTATGAGATAATTATATTAATAAACGAAATTAGATATAAAACACCTAGTGTTGCTTCCTACTTACAGTCATTGGGAAAAGAGAAAAATATCAGACTGGAGACATATAATAATGAACCCTTCAACTTCTCGAAATTGATAAATCTTGGTGTTTCCCAGGCAAAAGGGGAAAATATTTGCCTATTAAATGACGACATGGAGATAATATCAGAGGATTGGATTGAAGAACTCATATCTTGGTTGTCGGTTCCTGCGGTAGGTGCGATCGGTGCACGGCTTTTGTTTCCAGACAAAACAGTCCAACATGCCGGCATATCAATTGGAATTAACGGAGTCGTTGACCATTTGGAAAAAGGCAATCTCCGTGAGGATGCTGGAGATTTTGCTAGAATCCTCTACCCTCGACAACTTTCTGCAATCACAGGAGGGTGCATGGCTTTTAGAAAGACCGTTTTTCTAGAAATTGGAGGGCTTGATGAAAAATTTGCTGAAGCATTTAATGATGTTGATTTTTGCATCCGACTTCAAAAGGCAAATTTTAAGATTGTTTGGAATCCATTTGCAGAGCTCATTCACCACGAATCCGTTTCAGTTGAAAAACCATATGTTAGGGCACGGAGACTCACTTTTAGAGATGAAATGAATGAGTTAATTAAACGATACGAATCCATGTTTCGAATCGATCCTCACTACAGTTCCAACTATTCTTACACAAAGCCATATTTCAAGCTGGCATTTCCTCCGCGTGATTTGGCTCCTTGGAAAGTGAAAAGTTTTCCTATGTGGTCCGACAGAAAGCCTTTAAACAAAACTTTATGTGGAGTTAAATACGACCCAAGTAAGGTTTTAATTTTTTCTCATTTCGATTTAGATAATAAAATAGATGATTACGTGCTTCACTGCATAAAGCAGTTTTCTGAAATTGGATGGAAAATTATTTTTGTTACTAGCTGCCCAATTCTTTCCGAGCAATGTTCGGATAAGATTTTCAATTTGGTTTCATGTATTCTTCTATCTGATGGAAAAGGTAGAGACTGGGGAAATTACGCTCTTGGTTTGCGAACTGCCTTTGAATTATCCAGTCCGAAAAGCCTAATTTTTCTTAATGATAGCGTTTATGGTCCACTAAGTTCCGTTCAGCATTTTATTGAAAAGGCTGATAGTCTGGAGGCTGATTTTGTTGGTATGACGGATTCGCCTCAGCATCGATACCACTTACAAAGCTACTTCTTGTATTTCAAACCATCAATTTGTACACATTCAACATTTTTAAACTATTGGAAATTCTTTTCCCCCCAACCCAATAAAAACCTCATTATTCAAAAAAACGAAATAGATTTTTCTCAATATTTTATAAATTTAGGTTTTAGACCCGCTTCCTTATATCCTTACTCCAAGCTAATCAATGTAGCACACTCAGGAAGTTACATCTCATCTCATCTGCTTAAACAAGACGAACATGTAAACCCAACGCATTACTTTTGGGACATACTGCTTAATGTCTTCGACTTTCCCTTCGTCAAAGTAGAATTATTGAGAGAAAACCCATCAAAGATTCCATGTCTTTCGTTAATGAAAGCCTTTTTAAAGAAAAACCATCCAGAAAAGGCAAAGCTCGTATTCAATCACCTCGACAGGATTAGAAATAGATAAGTCTATGGTGAATACATTTTCTAGTTTTATTTTGAGGATACTTTAAACATCCCACCATAAATAAGGACTGTTTGCAAAATTTGTTCCGCTACTTGAAAAAGTAAGTTGTATTGAGTGAGATCGTTTACTCATCTTATCAGACAAGTCGTAACTAAAGCTCTTCCAACCTGGGTTATTTTGAGACTCGAATGCACATTTTTTAATAAATACCCCATCTATCCAAATTGATATCATTTCAGTTTTGGCAACATCTTCGTGGATGAGACCTCTTACGCATCCTTGAACAACTCCAACCAAAATCCCACGAAAGGATTCATTGCCATCGTATTCTACTTCTCTAGCCCGCAGGGAATAGCCCAAATTGTTTGGGCTTATCAATTTAGCAAGTTTTTGAAGTTCTTTTTCACTTAAGTCATTACCAGCGAAATTGGATAACGATTTAATAAAATTAATAGGGCGAGTAAGTGCTTTCTCATATGAAAGAAGCAATGTTGGTTGTTTTTCAGAAACAACTGAATCAAGAATTAGTTTTTGTTCAGCTAAGGTATTCGAATATAGCTCAACTACTTTTGTTTCGTCTTTCTCACCATCAAGTGAAATCAAATTTCGAGAAACAATTGCAGTTGGATCTCTGAAGATACAAACAAAGCGGGGATTTCTTAGATAAGGAATAATAGTGCTTAAAATCGTGTACAGATCTGGCCTTTTCCAACCCCATTTGATGTGTTCATTATTTCTCGAATTTATGACTTTAAGAAATCCCTCAGTAACTTTACCCTTTTTCAGAGGATCCAAGTATGGGCCTAATTCATTGTCTTCATGGACAGCACCAATTTTCCTACCAATGGGTATTCCCATTTGGTTTAGAATTGATCCAACCATTGAAGTACCAGCACGGGCTTGTCCAATTACCAAAAGTGTACATCCCTCTTTGCTTGAAGAATTCTCATATAGTTGGATGCTACCCCTATTAAATAATTGTGCAGAATTTGGTATCATCACAGAACTTGTGGAAATAGTTTTAATCTGCCCATACAAGAAGATAAATTCTCACTCCCCCCCTGCACCCCTTTCGCTAATCTCCATATGTATGAGGCTCCGTCTCAAAGTTCAACGCTCTCTGAAAACTGATCAGGATAGAATGAAGCGATTTCCCTCATTAATTGTATCCTACATTCATAAAAACAATCGATTTCAGAATTTTCAATTTCTTTTTTCTGAAGATGAACAATGAACTCAGAATGAAGAGTTTGTGAAATCTCTTTAATTTTAAGGTCAATTAATTTAAAGAATCGGAGATCACTGATAAGTAACTTGAAAGAACTAGGAATTAGTGTCCAACAATGAGTATCGATGTATGGCATTTCCTCTTCTTCATAAAAATATGAAGCGAAATTTCTATAGGCCGCTTCCAAAGCTCCAAGAGATTTTATTTCTGAAACAGGAGTATTTAAGGGCATTGTGGGGAAGACCTCTTTTTCGTTGTACCATCGACAATGCATAGAATTCTGCATGAAAATCTGTTTAGCAGATGGTTTAGTGCGCTTTTCAAAAAAGGCTTCCAACCAATCAGCGACACAAGTTAAGGGTCTAAACCTATCCCAACAACATCTGAAGTCGGGGAGAGCTAATGTAAGATGGCCTTCAGGCTTGAGTATTTTTGAACACCCTTGCAAAAAAAGAATGGGATTGGGAACATGTTCGAGATTATGAGAAGATAAAATGTAATCAAAATTTTCATCAATATCAGACAATCTACCAATCTCAGAAGCACTTTTAACAAAATCAACCTCTTCAATCCTCCTTGCATCAAATTCAGATAGTAAAGGATCCTTTGAGGCACGATCCTTTAATTCATCAGTCGAAAAAACATCCAGGATTTTAACATTGTAACCTTTGCTTCTTGGAGCAATTGGGTTGATGTATGGTCCAATTTCCAAACCTTCTTTATTTTTATCTACGAATTTTAGTAAATTTTCAACCCTATTTGTCATAAGTGAATATTAAATTGCGGCTTTAAGCATCAAAAAAATTAAAAAAACAATAGTTATCCATACTTAGCAAACACATACAGTTATAAATTCGTTAACAATAGCTTGTAATACAAATGTTCCTAAAATCAATACTTTTAGAATTTGAGTCTGTAAGAAATAGTAAGACAAGTTAGTTTATTACAAAATTGAATTGCGCACTATTTTTCCATAATTCAATATTTGAAATCGTTTGCGATATAAACATCTTTAATATAATCAAGATCAGATTGGCTAAAAATAATATTGTCTTCACGATTTGAAGAGAGTCGGAACTTAGAAAAACCATTTTTAGGTTTTAACCATGGTTTATGAAAATAATCAAGGGATTCATAGCACTTCATTCTTTTTAATTCTGTGTCAGCTATTGTATCTTTTATCGTATTTTCACCAATACCTAATCCATAATAATTTATTAAAGAAATCATAAATTCTTCTTTATTTACTAAGTAGTTTTCAAACTTAAGTATGAAAATGTTTTTTTGCTTAGAATATTCTTCCCATACCTTATAAAACCTTACGATTTGATTAATACCAAAGTATTGATCTCTCAAAAAGGTTGATAAACTCATATCTATATCATAATAATCTACAAATCTACCGTTTATTTGAGAAAATAAACTGCAAATAACCTTCAAGGGGTTGCGCATTAAAAGAACTAACTTATCTGCTTGGTTATATTTCAAGATTCTATTTTGAACGGAAAAGTTGTGGTCGTCATGTTCGAATCCACTATAAGGAAATCCATCATGAGAAAATGTAATCTCATTTTCTATTCCCAACAAGAGTAAATTATAACGTATCACTGAACGACCAGACTTGGGAAAAGAAATGAACTTATAATTAGAATATTTAGGAGTTTCTGATTTAATATTAAAAATATTTAATTTATTAGATAAATTAATAGGAATATTGTAAATTTTTTTTAATACAAAAAACTTATATCTGAATAAAAGTATTAAAAATATATGTTTCTTGGTTGAACTAGATTTTTGAAAATACTCTTTGATAAATAGGATTGCACTATTAACCATAATTAAAAAGTTAGTATTTATAACATATATATTACTGTAACCATTAACTTTTAATGCTTTGATTACGGATTCAGATCCGCTCCCAAATAGTATAAAATATGAATTCTTGCTGTTGTATTTAGAAAAACATTCGAAAACCTTATATCTTTTTTTTATTTCGTACCAATCAAAATATTTATTCTCAGTATACTTTCTAAATGTTTCAAAATATACTTTGTTCCATGAAAAAGGGAAAATGTCGTTTCTAGAATTACTTATAATTGTTCTACGAAATTTTGAATCAATCGTTAATTTAATAATGGATTCAGATATCAATTTTGGTGTCACTTTTTCAATTACAATACAATTACGGCCTGGAACCGCAAACTCTTCACACCCTGCAACAGTAGTTATTGTAGGAATAGATGCAGCAAATGATTCAGCAACCGAATTGGCCCAACCTCCTCCTTGTTCAGTCCTAACATAAATGTCGAGCTTATTATAATAAGATGATAATTCTTCGAAAGAGAGAGGTCCGAGAAAAAAAAGACGCTTTTGTTCGATCAATGTTGAGTATTTTTCTTTTAGAGAAGAATCAAATTCACCATAAAGCAATAAAATATACTTAGGTGCTAGATGTTGTAAGCTTTCAATTAAAGCACTAGGGTCTTTATATGCCTGACCCCCAATCTTTATTTCATTACACTTGTAACTACGGTGGAATGGTAAATCAAGATGAGAAGGACAGAAAACATTAGTATCAACTCCACCAATCACAAAAGATAACCTTTTATACTCAAAATTTTTAAGAGAATTTTTATTCCAGCCATTCTTATTATTAACTAACAAAATATCAGGCTTAAAATACCTATTGAACTCAAGGTGCTTTTCAATTCGACTAGTATTACTCAAAATACATTGAATCTTGCGTACATGAGTAGACGTATTGAGATTTTTAATTATTTGTATTAGATGCTCACTGAAACCTGATCCTGGAAGTATAATAAAATCCCATTTGAATAAGTTAATCTCGTGATATTCAATTAAATCAGTAGACAAAAAATCTTTGTTATAAGACTTATTTTTATCAGATACGGAAAAGAAAAATTTATTATTGTATGAAAGGGAACATCGAGATAACTTCAAAAAACGTAATAACCCTCCTGCATAATTCGTTTTTTCTGCTAAAATCAATGATTTGTACATTAATATAATATAGATTTTATCATTAAAAAACCACTGTTTTCATGAGAATTCTTTTCAGAATAAACATTAAGTAAAAATCTGTCAAAACTTCTGTCAAGAAACTCGTATTTTGAATTAAAACCATGCAGGAGATTAAATGATATAAAATATTCGCCTCGATTCAAGTCGCAATGGTATTCTAAGGTATATTCCTTGGGGTTTTTATCAACAAAAAGCTTAGAAATTTTACCTCCTATTTTAATACCATGTAAATTTCTTATATTAAATCCTATGTAGAGTTCTGAAGTATTAAAATTCGATTTTATTGAAACCTGAAAGGATACTTTTTTATTTGTTCTTGTGAATATTGTATTACCTTTGCTGTTGTTACAAATTATTGAAATAAAGGACGATTCTGATGTTTTAATATTATTTACTTTTTGAAAAATTTTTGTATTATTATTTACAGGCATATTAGCATTACCATCATCGATCATATTGATACGCTTCATATATTCGTAGACGCCCGTCTTTGGGTTTCCCACATAAAGCATTTTGCTATTTTCAAGAAGGCATACAGTGTCAGAAATTTCAAGTACTTGATTCGTATTGTGACTAACACAAATGATAGTCTTACCTGATTTTTTTAGAGTAGTAAAATAATCGTGACATTTTTTTTGAAAACGCACATCCCCTACCGACAAGATTTCATCGACTATTAGTACGTCAAAGTCTGTAAATACACGAACGGCGAATGCCAGTCTTGCAATCATACCGCTTGAATATGTATTAATTCTATTATTAATAAAATTTTCTAGTTCAGAAAACTTAATAATCTTTTCAATATTCTCTTTTTTATATGATTCTTCATTTCCAATCATTTGGTAATAAAGTTTTATGTTCTCTAATCCAGTAAAATTCGGATCGAAACCACTCCCTAGTTCAAGGATTGCAGAAATTTTGCCATTTACAGTTACTGTACCTGAAGTAGGAATTAAAATTCCACATAATAATTGGAGTAATGTACTCTTGCCTGCACCATTAAGTCCTATAATCGAGAATGTTTCACCTCTCTTTACAGAAAAACTTATGTCACTCAAAGCAGTGAAATCATTTCTTCCGTTTTTGTGTATGCCAAATAACATACTACGGATAATATTTTTGAAGTATACTTTAGACAGATTATTGACTTCTACTGCAATCATACCTCTACAATGATGTGCCTTCTTTATAATATTTATAATATTCACTCCAAATTATTTCATAATCTAAATTTGGACATGAATCCGACACTTTCTGATCATTCAAAAGTTCCTTTGGTTCAAAAAATTCCTTTTGTTTTCCAATATTGAGAGTAGTCGTTTTAGTATATCTAGACATCTCTGTTAACATTAGTTTAGCAAACTCCTGTATTGGTACGTTGTACTGACTAGGTCTTACTTCTGAACAATTCTTGTTTTGAAGTTCAAAGAATGTCATTGCGTAAACTTTTGCAAGAGCTTGGACATGAATCATATCCCTTTTATACAATGGAGTTCGCAGACTAATTTCTTTCATCTCAATAATAGATTTCATTATATAATAGCTTATCTTTTTGTCTTCATAGGGTCCAAAAGGATTAGCAATAACAAATCTTTTAAAAGATATATTATTTTGTTCTGATAATGACTTTAAAGACAAATATGTTATTTTTTTTGCAAATGCATAGTTGAACCAGGGTAAAGAATATTGACTTAAATCTTCCGTCTCTAAATTAATTGCGTTTTCGAATATTGACGAACTATATAAAATTCCCCTGCAATGTTTCTTAATAACACTAAGTGTTAATTCTAAGTTTTTAAGATTTTCTTCAAATGCCTTACTAATCTTGAAATCATTTTTATGGTAATTTTTTACATAAGATGCATGAAATCCAAGAAAATCAAATGGTTTGCTACAAAGTTCCAAGAAATCTGTAGAACCTAATGGACAGTTAAATAATATAGATACTTTTGTTCGTACAAAATCTAATCTTGTTTTTTTGATACCAGTGTAATCTTCAATCTTTCTTGGAAGGGGGCAAATGACCTCAAACCCCTGGCTTGACAATTCATTTGCAAACCAGCATCCAGTAAAGGACGATACTCCTGTTAAGATAACTTTCAAGATTTTGTAGTGTATTTGAAATACAGGATTTGTTTATCTTATCATTTAGTAATCTGGCCAATTTGCGTCCTTTTCCGAAAGAATTCGGGGTTCATTTGGCCAGATGATGCCAAATTTTTTATCGTTCCACCGAACTCCCCGCTCTGTAATAGGATTGTAGTAACTATCAACGAGATAAAAGACTTCCGTATTTGGTTTCATAGTAAGAAATCCATGGGCACATCCTTTGGGAACTCTAATCATCGATCGATTCTCTGAATCTAGATAAAAACCTTCCCATTTCATGTAAGAGGGTGATTTAGGTCTCAAGTCTAAAACCACATCATAAATAGCACCCATTAAACAACGAATTACCTTCGTCTCCTCCGAATCCCCAACCTGATAGTGCATTCCTCTTAATGTTCCTAAATCAGCTGAAAAAGAATCATTAGCTTGTACGATTTCCAATGGATATCCAGCGGAAGAGAATTCCTCCACACAAAAGAGGCGAGCAAAAAAACCTCGATCGTCTCCCCTTTTATCCAACTCTATTCTAAGACAATCTGAAATCAAAGTATTGTGAAATTTCAATTTGAATCCAGAGGTTAAATTTCAAGTGCTTTTTGCAACAGTGCAATTCGTTTAAAACGGCTACCCAATCTGTCTTCATCGCTGAAATTAAAGCTTTTCAAAGAATCTCGAAGAACACATATCCCACGATTCAAAGAATACTCAAAACGAAAATTTGGAAACAAATTGGCAAATTTACTAAAATCAACTGCATAATCTCGAGTATCTTTCATAGCGTTAGTACCAACTTCTAGACCACATTCTTCCATTTCAGCCTGCGTCTTACGAGCCATATCTATGACTCGATGGTTAGCATCAGTTGCCCCAAAATTAATAATTAATCCATCAACCAAACTATCAGCCGCCTCAGATAAAGTCACGAAGGCAGACGCAATGTCTCGACAATGGACTAAGGGCCTATGGGCTTCGCCATTACTAAGCATATGTATTGAGCCTGTTGTTAACGCAGTGGCAACAAAATCATTAATGACAAGATCAAGTCGTAAGTTGGCGGAGTGACCAAAAGCAGTTGCATTTCGGAGCGAGCTTGCGATGAATCCTTTTGTACCAATTTCAGAGAGTGCTTCTTCCACCGCAACTTTTGTTTCGGCGTATAATGAAACAGGGTTTAATTCAGAATTCTCATCTACAAGATCGCTTACCGCTTCGCCATAAACCGAACAACTGCTTGAAAAAAGAAAACGGTCAACACCTGATGAAGCACAAGATTCAGCAAAAGATATAGTTTTGTCTTTATTTACCGAAAGAGTGACTTCAGGGTCTAAATCACCCATAGGGTCATTTGATATAGCAGCTAAGTGACAAACAACATCGAATTTTCTTAATTCATTACTTTCGATTTCTGAAAAGTCTCTCTTCATCAGATTATATCCCTTTTGTCGTAAAGTCACAAATGCTTCGTCATACCAGCAAAGATCGCAACCAGTTACATGATGCCCCGAGCTAATTAATAACTCGACTAAATGCTGCCCAATATACCCTTCAGAACCAGTAACTAGGATTTTTTTCATATAATTTTCACCTCAACCACTGCATCTCCCCGTTTTTATATAATTCTTCAAGTTCTTCTTTATCACGCTGAGTATCCATACATCTCCAAAATCCAGAGTGCTTAAATATCCTTAGTTCGTTGTCTTCACTCAGTTTTTTTAGAGGTTCTTGCTCTAGTACGCAATCTTGGTCAGTACTCAAATATTCTCTAAACTTGGAATTGAAGAAAAAATAACCCCCATTGATCCATTGATCGTTTAAAACAGGCTTTTCCAAGAATTCTGTCACAGAATCACCCTCGGTTTTTAACTCTCCAAATCTGGAAACTGGATTTACACCGGTAATTGTACCAATTGAATTACCCAATTTGTGAAACTCGAAAGATTTCCCTATATTCAAATCGCATAACCCATCTCCGTAAGTTACTCCGAATCGTGTACAATCATGGTAGTATCTATCATAAGCTCTGGCTATCCTTCCTCCAGTCATGCAATTAATTCCAGTGTCAACAAGATCGATCTTCCAATCTTCTACCTTGTTGGCAGATAATAATTTTATTCCATCCTGTTCACTACTAATGGAAAAGTCATTTGACAGGTATTTTCTATTCAGGAAAAAGTCCTTAACAAATCCAGATTTGAAACCAAGACAAAGTACAAAGTTTCTAAAGCCATAGGCGGCATAAGATTTCATTATATGAAAGACAACTGGTTTACCACAAATATCGACCATTGGTTTTGGCTTAAATTCGGTTTCCTCTTTCATTCTAGTACCCATTCCCCCGCAAAGAATAAATATTGGCACATCATTAAACTTTTCTTGTATCATAAATTATTTAAAGAATTTCCTAATAAAATTTAAATTTTGAGTGTGCTTATCATCTTTTTTTTCGAAAGATTTAGAAGCAGCAATAGTAATTTTTCTCTCTTTATGAGAACAATTTGATTTCTGTTTTCGCACTGTTCTTTTTAACCCAAGGTTAATTTTTTTAATATCACGCGTGAAGAAAGTTGACTGTTGCAAAATATGCAAACGAAAACTTTTTGCGAAATCAATTAATTCTTGGTCCGGTTTTTTTAAAAGTATAATTTTTTTGTAAAGTCGATGAGCTAACATGAAGGGTTCTTCCTTTTTTGAAAATATATTTTTAGAGTCTTGATTATGATTTAGACTTTTATCTATTTTAATAATTGATTTTGAAGGGACTTTACAATCCAAGATATTCGGGAGGTAGGAACTAGGGTTCTCAAGAACATATTTATAAATTACGAATTTTGGTGAAAGATGAGAAGTGAAAATTAATGACTCGATTACATTCCAAAGCCAAATGTAACAACCATGAATTGGTTTCATTCCATCTCTTTTTCCTAAAGAACTTATAACCTCAAAAGGATGCCTTACTGGCAAAAAAACATTATATGAAAATTTCATTTCACAAACTGCACTTTCCCAAATAGGAAACGTCCGACAGATTCTTGGGTCTTTTATAATTAACTGACAAGATGAACCTAAATTTTTTTCGAAACCAGACTTCAAACTTTGAATTACAAGATCAGTATTTTTTTCTATGAAGGAATTAGATTCAATGATAGGCGATGAAGGTAGTGGTGAATCCCAAGTGAGATTCATTTTTTTGAGAATTTCTTCATTTGCAGAAATCCAGTGCCATGATTCATTAAACCCTCTAGTATTTGTTAAGGAAGGACGAAGTAGATTAGTGGGTAATGTGCCCCCTAAATCATGAAATATGGAAGCAAGCATCGAAGTGCCACTTCGATGGCAACCGAGTATAAATGTTACCCTTTTTATCTGAAGTGAGTTCTGCCGGTGCCCGTATGTGTTCTAAAGATTCGTTTTATTGGCTTACATTCCATTCATCGACTATTTTGTCAATGCCAACTCTTCCTATGCCAGTTCCCCCATTCTTGCCATAAACTCTTACAGTGTAATTCCCTGTTTCTAGATTAACAACCATAGCAGCCTCATTATCCAAGAGCTTTTTATTAAGGTAGTATGGTACAGTCGTTTTGGAGCTAGTGATGTTGAATGGAGTGATATCGGAGGTTCCAGAAAAATCTTCTTTCCAATTGTCGTTCATATAAAGAACCTTTTTTTCGGTGTGGTAGGAAGATACTTGTTGAATGATTTCTAGAACAGGATCTAAAAGTGATGTTTCACCCGCTAAACTCATTGAGGGTCCAAAAGCCCTTATGCACACTTGCATACTTCCTCCACGAATATTGAATCCAGCAACTAGGTAGTGGTCGTCGTTATCTCCCACATAGCCTCTAGTTGAAATATTAACTAATTGTCCGCTACCATTAAAATCTGTCAAATCGTTGATTCCAATTCTGCCTACGCCTGCCTGATCCTCAGCTTGTGCGATAATGTAAGCGGTGTAACCATCAGTACGATTGTTGCTCCAGTTAGAAGCAGTTTGGATATCGGCAGTCTCTTTGGCGATTAACTTATCGATTTTAGATTGAGCAAGGGTGCTAACTCCAGTAAGTCGAGAATTTTGATCATAATCATCAACTTCAGAAATAACACCATCGGTTTCTGGCTTCAGCGAGGTTGGGGCGGTCTTCCAAACTAAAAGAGGATCTTCTAAACTCTTATTAGTCAAGTTGTGAGAAGGACCAAAGCCTCTTATAATTAATGGCAATTCTGCACCATAAACCTTAAAACCCCCGACCAGACGTCTTTCTCCCGTTCCAACATATCCTCGAGTCGACAAGTTGATCAACCTGCCTCCGCTCAAAGTCGCATTATCTTCCGGCGGTGTTAAGTTCGATAAATTAGAATCGCTTGGTTCTGTCGTGGGTGGTGTGCCTGGATCAGTTGATGGCGCTGTACCTAACAGCGGAGTCCAATAGGTGGTAGAAGTAATTGTGGTTCCAGCGGGGACATTTTGAACGCTTATGTAGCTAACACTGCTTGAGACAACAATTGCGGGGTGCGTATAGGCTAAATTTTGGTTATGTGCTTGAAATGCGATCAGTGAGGGCAGAGCAAGAACGACAAATAGGGAAATCGAAAACAGTTTCATGGCTTTGTCTATAATGTGCA
>Ga0209715_1002185_pt1 | contig 15212 bp, 15 predicted proteins | sample COGITO_mtgs_1205_2_FD_184809 | JGI IMG/M metagenome (GOLD analysis project Ga0209715, IMG submission 184809) | Pelagic marine microbial communities from North Sea - COGITO_mtgs_120503 (SPAdes) (version 2) | ecosystem: Environmental > Aquatic > Marine > Epipelagic ...
ATGAAACGTATTGTCGCGATTGCTGATAGGATGGGCATTTAGGAGTAGGTATAAATGTGTTATTGGACAACTCGGAATTTCTTTTGACAAACCAAGGAAAACCCAGTCCTGAGGCCCTTAAAATATTATCAGAGAGCCCACAAGCTGAAGTGGATCGCTCGGCTGAGAGGTTGCCAGAACTACGTGCCAAAACAAAGGCTTCTATTGAGCCAGCAGTTGAGCGCGCAATAATTGCAACTCAGGTCTCAATAAAAACAGTTAGCATCGCAGGGGTGGAGTGCCTCGAAGTTTTACCAAATGGGCCAGCGGCAGATTGGACGATATTGTACTGCTTTGGTGGTGGTTTTGTACAAGGAAGTCCATTTGAAGACCTAACCATTGCCGCACCACTGTGTGCCGTGACTGGCGCAAAAATAATAATACCAAATTACCGACTTGCACCTGAACACCCATGGCCAGCCGCTGTGGATGATGGGTTCTCTGTCTATCAAGAATTATCTACGCAACCGTTTGCGCTTGTGGGTGAGTCAGCTGGTGGGAATCTGGCATTATCGCTTATGTTAAGTGCTAATGAAGGCCGGCTAAACTTACCACACGCTGCCGCCCTTCTTTCACCTTGGTGTGATCTCAGCAATTCAGGTGATAGTCAGGAATTTAATAATGGACGTGACCCTACGCTGACCACTCAAGGGTCGAAGGCTGCCGCACGGCATTATGTGGGGGACAATGACCCACATGACCCCTTAATTTCGCCTATAAATGGAACTTTTTCGGAAGGCTTTCCGCCATGCATGATTACAACAGGTACGCGTGATTTACTTCTTAGTCAGGCGGTCAGACTTGCGACTGTGTTGCGTAACTCAGGCGTTCAAGTCGATCTACATGTTTGGGAAGGTTTGTGGCATGTATTTGAATGGGATGACCGACTTCCTGAAGCCAAAAAATCAATTGGTGAAATAGCATTGTTTTTAAACGATAATTTTAGTTCTGGGAGAGAATAATATACACAAGGAGGTACCTTTGTTTTGGAAGTTTGTTATGCCATACGGTATTTTGATGCTCGGAATGCCAAAATCAGAGCAGTTGCTACAAAACAAGACACGCCGGCCAAAAGAAATGCTGGCACATAGGTAATAAAGAAGTCCCGTGATACTCCGGCGCCATATGCGGCAAAAGCTGCACCTCCTTGGTGTGCTGCAAAAATCCACGCAAACATTAGTGGACCATTTACTGTACCAAAGTATTGTCCTGTTAATCTGACTGTCGGTGGTACTGTGGCAATAAAGTCCAAACCAAAAAATATAGCCCATAGCGTCAACTCATACATACTAAAGTTGCCGTATGGGAGATACAGAAGTGAGATGCCGCGGAACCCGTAATAAATAGCAAGAAGTTTATAGTTATCATACCGATCTGAAAGCCATCCTGAAGTAGTTGTACCAATAAAATTAAAAATCCCCATAATAGCCAAATATGAGGATGCAACAACAATGCCTACATTGTTGTCTGCACAGAAGGGAATGAAATGTTGTCCAACGATACCTGTAGACGTCAGGCCACAAATGAAAAATGTAGTTGCCAAAATCCAAAAAGCTGGATGTTTGATCCCTTCGGATAATGCAGTGAATGTCATTCTTAGAACATTTGATACATCTCCTGCCGGGGGTTCAAAGATTTTTTCATCCCCGTAGGCTGGTAAATCTAATTCAGACGGCCAATCTTTTGAGAACAAAACAAATAAAACGCCACAGAGCGATGCCCCAATTAACCCAGGAAGCACTGCTAAGCGCCAATCATAGCTAGTCGTTATCCATGCCATAAATGGTATCAAGACTAATTGGCCAGCCGCAAAAGCTGAGGTCAGAACGCCTATTACCAAACCACGTCTGGCAGTAAACCAGCGTGTGGCGACGGTTGCCGCCAAGCTCAAGCCAATAATGCCTGATGCTACCCCCAAAAGTAACCCAACACTGAACAAAACGTGCCACTTTTCGTAGGCAAAAATTGTGAATAATAATCCTAAAACTTCTAGTGAAACAGCGATGTAAACGATTTTTGATACACCAAACTTTAACATTAGTGAGGCCCCAAAAGGACACATAATAGCGATGACGAAGTACATAAGGCCGGTTGCCAACGAAAAGTCTGAAATTTCCCATCCGTATGCCTGCGTCATTGGAAGGATAAGGATTTGTGGTACGCTGCTAACAGCGGGTGAAACAATAGAGAATAAAAACGCTATTGTGCCCATGACCCAAGCATAGTGGATGCCAAGACGTTCAAGATACTTGTTAAGGGAATTAGCTAACATTTCTTCACCATTTAATGTTTATGCAGTTGTTATAATTATTTGTTTGCAGATGTATATTTTTTATTTTTTATGATTGAGTGGTCGGAAAATAATTAGGTTTCAACCATCTAGCTGACTGCGCATAGCCTGATAGGCAACTGCTGTAGCAACATTTGCTAAGTTAAGAGATTTGACAAGTTTGCTTCGCATTGGAACGTTAAATAGTCGATCATCCATGCCCTTTAATATAGTGTCTGGTAGACCTTTTGATTCGCACCCAAAAACTAAATATCCATCCTGTCTGTAGTCAGGCTCATAAAAGCTTTGTGCGCCATGTTCTTCAAAAAAATATAAGCTTTGCTGAATTGGTCTGCGATCATCTATAAAAGCTTTCCAATTATCGTATTCAGTCAGATGAATGTGCTTCCAATAGCGCGTTCCAGCCCGTGCGACTGTAGTTTCATTAATAGTAAAGCCGTAAGGCTTGATCAGAATGAGTTCCAAATCCAACGCGACACAGGTTCGCCCGATAGCACCTGTATTATGAGGTATTTCAGGGGTTACTAGCACTATTTTCATGCGTGGTTCAGACATATTGTGCATAAACTCCAAAACTACCTGCATTTAAAATTAATTCTTTATAATTTTGATTATGAGATGAATTTACTTATTTGATGGCAGTCCATAGTTCTGGCCCTGAAGCTTGATTGGAGTTCACAGCAGTGGTTACTCTGCGTAGTTTAAGAACGCTATCAGCAACTGGTTGCATGAGATTAGCTGCACCCTTTCCAGCTTCGCCTAACCAAAGAGGCCAGTCCGCTGGGCCAATAATGACAGGGAGCCTATGATGGATTTTCTGCATCTTAGTGTTTGCAGCCGTTGTCACAATTGCACAGCTCGTCACCACTTGTCCGTCCACTTCCAAGTTCTGCCATACTCCCGCCATTGCCATAAGTTGTCTATCCGATCGTGTAACACGATAAGGAATAGGTTTTTCATCATCTTTATGCGCCCATTCATAAAACCCATCAGCTGGTATTAAACAGCGTCGATGACGACAGGCATCGTGAAACGCAGGTTTTTTGTCAATAGTCTCTGACCGCGCATTAATTAGTAGAGGGCCGTCTGTCATTGATTTATACCAATTGGGCAGAAACCCCCAGCGCATAGCTTTAATGTGCCGGGTATTTTTGTCAGATATTATTGCGTGAATTTTATCAGTAGGACAAACATTGTAGTTTGGCACCGCCGGCAAGTCATTTGCTGGCATCGCGTTAAACAATTGGGTCATTGCCTCTGTAGGCAGTGTTATGGCCATACGTCCGCACATGATATTAGTTATGGCTATTTGGACTCAAAGTTAAAGCCTGTGTCTCATATTCTTATGTGTTTAAGGAGTCTGTTAGGTAGGTATTGTGAGCCCTGTCTACGGCTTACTAGCATTTAAGCAGTTATATATTTTTTAAATACTTTAGCGAAACAGCAACTTTTTCTACAAGTTCGATAACCTGCTTTTCATCTATAATGAATGGTGGTGCGAGTAATATGTGGTCGCCCCATTTACCATCCCTTGTTCCACTCATGGGATAGCATATTAGGCCAGCTTCAAATGCTGAGCGCTTTATGTTTGCGGCAATTTTTAAGGAGGGATCAAAGGGTTTCTTTGTATCACGGTCTTTAACAAGCTCTAAACCAATGAATAAGCCTCTGCCTCGAATATCACCAACGTTCAAGTGGGTGTTGAACTGATTTTTTAGTTCATTAAGTAGTTGGGCAGACCTTTGTTTTACTGATTTTAAAAGGTCCCGATCTATTATTGCCTGAACGACAGCTAATCCAGCGGCACAAGCTACTGGGTGTCCCATATAAGTGTGGCCATGTTGAAAGAAACCTGTGCCACCACCAATCACATCATAAATCTTTTTTGTACAAAGCATTGCACCAATTGGCTGGTATCCCGCCCCCAGGCCTTTCGCAATGCATAGGATGTCAGGTGAAATATTATCAGCTTCTGCAGCGTAGAGATAACCAGTTCTTCCCATTCCGCACATTACTTCATCTAATATGAGTAAAACTCCGTATTTTTTGCAAACCTCTTCTATTCTATTGAAGTATCCCTGAACGGCAGGAACAGCACCCATTGTCGCCCCAACGACAGGCTCAACAATGAAAGCCATTACTGTATCAGAGCCTAACCTTAGAATTTCGTCTTCGAGTTCCTGGGCAACTCGTTGTCCATACTCGTATGTTTTCTCTTGATTGGATTTGTCTATATATTCATAGCATGGTGCTATATGTGAGACATTTATGAGAATTGGTTCAAATTGATCGCGACGCCACTTGTTGCCCCCAGCTGCAAGTGCCCCAAGCGTATTCCCATGATAACTTTGCCTTCTTGCAATAATGTGGCGCCGGTTTGGTTCACCATTTTCAATGTGATATTGTCGAGCAAGCTTTATTGCGGCTTCAATGGACTCGGAGCCGCCTGATACAAAATAAACACGATCTAAATCACCTGGAGCATATTTAATCAAAAGTTCAGCTAATTCTTCGGCGGGATCACTGGAAAAAAACCCGGTATGGGCAAAAGCCATTTTTGAGGTTTGGTCTTGGATAGCCTGAACTACTTTAGGATCGGCATGTCCAAGACAAGAGACGGCAGCGCCTCCTGATCCATCTAAATAGCGGTTTCCACTGTCATCAAATATATAGCAACCGTTGCTTGCTACTGCCTTGATTGGTGGCGCATTAATTTGTCTAGGAAATACGTGACTCAAAACTTAATCCTTTTTAGTTGACGTTAAATTTCATCAACAACTAGCCATAAAAAACCATAATTTTGAGTTATGTTCCAGTATTGTTTAAATTGCACTGTTTTTAGATGCATTTTGTTATGATGATGTTGATAGCTAATGATTAGAATTATTTTTTTGTACAAGACATAACTCAGCAGTTCGTTTGGCTTGACGAGATTACGCATTAAACAATTATTCAACAGCATGTTTATAAACACAAACGAGCCCAGTTTTGCGTTATTCCACTTCACTGATTTGATAGATTGATTGGGCAAGCCATTCGGGGTTTATCTCGACACCCCAACCAGGGGCATCGGTGACGCGGGCATGGCCATCCTCAATCTCATAGGGACATTGGGTGAATATGCCTTCCTGCCATGGATAATAATCAGCGCCTTCAATAGAGAATTCAAGATATTTCCCGGCGTTTGGAATAGCTCTCAGAAGATGCATGGTAAAGAGGGTCACTAGAGACAAGTTGGCGCAATGTGGAGTGACTGGTAGTCCGAATTTTTGGGCCTTTTCCACGACCCTTAGAGTGCGGGAAATACCACCAAGATAGAGAATATCAGGTTGTACAATATCCACAGCACGCATTTCAATCATCCGGTTCCAAGTTGGCAGATCGCAATCCTGTTCTCCTCCCGTTACGTCAATCGTAAGTGCATCAGTCACTTTTTTAGTTTGCTCAAGTTCCCAATAGGGGCAGGGTTCTTCATAGTGGCTGAAGCCATAATCCTGTAAGATATTCCCCACCTCAATGGCCCGGTTTGGCGAGTAACAACTGTTAGCGTCGATTAGCAGGTCTACGTCATTACCCAATTCGCGGCGCATAGTTGGAATAATTTCTTCAGTCCTACCGGGCCATTCATCTTGGTTGCGCCCTACTTCAGCACCGGCACGAACTTTGAAGGCATCAAAGCCTTTAGTGTCCCGCAATATTTTTAAGCGGGTAGCCTCATCCGTGGGAGTAATGTCGCGCTTCATAGAAGAAGCATAGGCCCGGATAAGACCAGGAGAACCGCCCAGTAGTTCGGTTACAGGTTTGCCTGCGAGCTTGCCCCTCATATCCCAAATGGCAGTATCTAGCCCAGCCATGGCTCGACGTAAGTAAGAACCTGGAAATTTATGCTCGCGCTCTGTTACGATATCTAAAAGGTTGTCTAGATCAGCGGTATCCTCCCCCAATGTCCATGGGGCGACTTGACGGTGTAGTATCTTTGAAGTGATATCGGAGTGATATGTAGATACTTGACCCCAACCCTGACTGCCGTCCTCGGCGGTAACTCGGACAAAGCCAACGTCCTGACTGGTGAATGTCTCAATTGTTTTCAGTTTCATAAAAATTCTTTCAATTTTGGGCATCTTTAAGTATCAGGTCTGATGCACGTTCACCTACCATGATCGATGGCGCGTTAATGTTTCCAGTTGGGATGGTTGGAAAAATAGAGGCATCTGCGACGCGTAGACCCTCCACTCCATAAACTTGCAGATTGGGGTCTACGACAGAAGCAATAGGGTCTTTTCCCATCCGGCAAGTGGAGCATGGATGAAAAACTGTCCATGCTTGCTGACTGATGAACTTTGCAATCTCGACGTCAGAGTCGGCGTCGGCGCCGGGCGAAAGCTCAGACTCTATCACTGATTGAAGTGCTGGGGCGCCTGCAATTTGGCGAATTAAGCGGATACCTTTAATCATCATTTCTTGGTCGTAATCTGTGTCGAGATAATTTGGGTATATTTTAGGCTGTGCCATTGGATCATCTGAGGATATTTCTAAGTATCCAGTGCTTGTTGGCTTGCAGGGGTTGAAGCCCATTAAAAAGCCGCGAAAGGGGTCCGGTTTCATCAATGGACGGACACCAACAGGTGCGCGGGTATAACTGACAGGCGAGAAATAAAGTTGTAGCTCTGGGCCAAGCGCATCAGGGTTAATTTTTACAAATCCACCACCTTGATTTAGGCTGAGAGAGAGTGGGCCTCTACGGCGTAGAATGTATTGCAACCCAGCCCGTATTTTGCCCAGCATTGGACCTAGTTCTTGATTTAACGTGGGCACGCGCGCTCTATAATGAATGTCGCTGCCCAGATGGTCTTTTAAATTATGGCCAACATTTGGAGCATTATGCAGCACGTCAATACCATGTTGCTGTAATAGGGCACCAGGGCCTAGACCAGATAGCTGCAATAATTGTGGTGAGTTGATTGCTCCGCCTGAAAGTATCACTTCGGCCCTTGCATGGGCGATCTTGGTTTGACCATGCTGAAGATATTCAACGCCTGAGGCGCGTTTACCGTCAAATAAAATACGCGTGACGTGAGCCCTTGTTTGAATGTTGAGATTATTGCGGCTTTTAGCTGGCCAAAGATAGCTACGCGCTGCTGAAGCGCGGATACCACCTTTTGTTGAAATTTGATAACAGGTTGCACCTTCCATGGAAGGCCCATTGTAATCAGGGTTTGTTTTAATTCCCACCTGAGCTGCAGCTTTTAAATAGGTGCGGGTTAGTGGATGCACTTCTGGTGTAACATTATGCACAGCCTGTGGGCCAAATTTACCGCGGGTTTCTGTCGTCGGTCCATCCCAGGCTTCCATTCTGTAGAAAACTGGTTTGAGATCATCCCATCCCCATCCTGGCGCCATCAAACCCCATTCATCATAGTCTCGCTTGTGTCCGCGAACCCAAACCATCGCGTTTATTGAACTGGACCCGCCGAGGACCTTTCCACGCGGCCAATAGGATTGCCGGTTATCAAGATTGGGTACTGGCTCAGTCGTGTAGCGCCAATTCACCGATGGGTCATGATAAATCTTACCATAGCCAATTGGCATTTGAATCCAGGCGTTCTTATCTGAGCGGCCAGCTTCAAGTAATAGCACGGTGAAACGTTTGCCTTCAGAAAGGCGACTGGCCAGAGCAGATCCGGCGGAACCGGCCCCAACAACTATATAATCAAATTGTTGCAAAGAACATCCTATTTAGATTTTTTAAAGTGGGATTAATAACGCTTTCAATTGTATGAGCATGTCGTAATTTATCAGCTAGTATGTTTCTTATATGCCTATGCGGAAGCCTGTAAAATATAAAGCTTTCTAACATGTTGGTGAATGATCCAACTCCCTTTCCAACCAATGGGTAAGACCAATAGGTCTCCAGGGCCTAAATGGCGTTCTCCGCTGCCATCATGATTTTTTACAGATGCTGACCCTGAGATAATGTGACAATATTCGCCCGCGGCTGCTCGGTCGGCGGTAAATTCACCCGGTGTACATTCCCACACGCCAATTTTTGTCAATCCATCATCTGACTTCCAAAGGTTTATTGTAGCTTCTTCTTGACCCTCCGTGAGTGTCGTAGGCTTAGGAACAAAATTTTTGACTTCGATTTTACTTAGGTTTTGAAATTTTTGTAAATCTATCATTGTAAGGCCTTCCGGAATTGGGTCTGTTAAATTAATATCTCTATTCAAATTGAGTAAGATGCTCCATCTATGTCTCCAGTCCATCCCCAAAGTGCAAGAAGGGGCTCTGAGCACGTGGTCATGTTATGTGTTTGACCGGACATGTGGTGAACAAAGTTTCCAGGTTGGTATGGTTTCTCTTTTTCATCATCAGTCGCCCATTTAGCCGTGCCGCTTATTATGTAGTAAAGCTCCTCGGCGGTGTGCCAGTGGCGAGGGTAATGTATTTTTGGGCTCTGTAACAAAAGTCCAATTCGAACATTAGGGTTTTCAAAAATACCATTAGGCCCGATAAACTCTGTGACAGAAATTTCCTGTGAAATATTTTCTGGCAGCTTTCCAAAGCCCGCCTGCCTCCAATGTAGTTGATCAGCAAAATCGGCGAACCGTTGCACTAAATCACTCTTGTCTTCAAATAATTTGTTAAAAAATTTAACATTGCTCGGGCTTACGCTTTGCTTTTTGGACCACGGCATACTTTCGACTGCAAGCATCGCATCGCAAATCTCCTTTGCTATTATACTTTTATTTTTCTTGAGCCGCTCGCCCATTGTAGCAAAGAAATGTATCAGTTTATTTTCAATTTGCATGCAGTTGAGCTTTCTCTAAATATAGACAAAAATCTATTTTGTTTCACAATGATTTATGTATTTGTGGGTCTCGTCAATGGTTTCATTTGAGATGAAAATATGAACTGGCAGTCGCATAAGCGCGACACTTATTTAACTAATTATTAATCGTTATATTCATGGCATGCTAAGTGCTCTGTGCTTCAGCATGAGTACTTACTATCAATAGACTTGGTTTAATTGGCTGATTTTTTTTAAGAGCATTCCGAAGTGTCGCTACGTAAAGCAATTGATTTTAAGGGTTATTTTGCTAAGTGGTCTGTTGCTCAAAATTTTTTATTGCTTCTTCGAGATATGTTTCTTACGCTTAAAATTCAAAGTTAAAAGTAATAGCTAAGAGAGGCGTTCTCAAGCGATGGTTTTAAGCTCAACTACTCGCGGCCAACATTTTAATAAAGAAATTTGGTCCCAAGGTTACAAAGAAACTTCGTATTGGTTGGAGGGACTTTCTCCTCTAACTAAAGCGGTTGAGACCCCGCCTCGTAATGTGGATGTAGCAATTGTTGGTTCAGGTTATACTGGTTTGAACGCTGCTCTTCAAACCTCTCGTGGTGGAAGATCTACTGTTGTACTGGAGGCCGGCAACCCTGGATTTGGATGTAGCACTAAGAACGGTGGCCAAGTCAGCACCAGCATTAAACCTTCATTGGAAAAACTCTCCGCAAAGTTTGGTCAAGAGAAGGGCGTCGCAATTCGAAGAGAGGGAGAGAATGCTCTTGATTGGATTGAGGAATTTGTAAGCTCAGAGAATATTGACTGTAGTTTTGTTCGATCGGGCCGTTATCACGCAGCGCACACTCCAAAGCACTACGAAATGATAACTCGTGATGCAGAAAAACTTAACCGATCTGAAGGGGTCGAAGCTTTTGCTGTCCCCAGTAGCGAACAATTGAAAGAGTTAGGGTCAGATGTTTATCATGGTGGAGTTGTTTTCCCCCGACACGCATCTTTAGATCCAGGCAAATATCATCGAGGGCTTTTGCAACGTGCAGTGGATTCTGGAGTTGATGTTGTAGGCAATTGTGCTGTTATGGATATTGAAAAAGTCGCAGACGGATTTATCCTCAAAACGCCCAAAGGTAAGGTAAAAGCCCGTGATGTAATTGTTGCCACTAACGGCTATACGACGAAATTAACACCTTGGTTGCAAAGACGGGTCATTCCAATTGGAAGTTACATTATTGCGACTGAGAAACTGGATCCATCGATGGTAGACACATTGTTTCCCACCAACCGCATCGCCAGTGATACTTGTAAAGTAGTTTATTACTATCGGACTTCGCCTGATCGACAGAGAATTTTGTTCGGTGGGCGTGTGTCAGCAACGGAAACTAATCCAATGCTGAGTGGGCCTAAATTATTGAAAGATATGTGCAGAATTTTTCCGCAACTTGAGGGAACTAAAATTTCACATTCCTGGACGGGAACTGTGGCGTACACATTTGATGAACTCGCGCATACTGGACAGCATAATGGTATTTACTATTCAATGGGCTATTGTGGGTCGGGTGTTTCAATGGCTAGTTATTTAGGTATGCGCCTTGGACAAAAAGTTTTGAGGTTAGCTGAAGGTAAGACAGCGTTTGATGATTTGCCTTTTCCAACTCGCCCTTTGTATACTGGTAAGCCTTGGTTTTTACCTGCTGTTGTATCTTGGTATCGGTTCCGAGATCGCATTCAATATCAACAGTCAGTGAGGGATCTAGCAGCATAAAAACTGATTGTGTTTATGCCATGCAATTAGAAAAAAATTAAGGCATAAAAACCTATACTTAATAATAAATATAATCAGGGAGTATATTATGAAAATTAAAAATAACTTTAAGAAGCTTGCAATTCTAGGCATCACAGCCGGTGCGGTTTCTTTATCTTCGATGGCTATTGCAGAAGATCTTCGCATAGTCTCATGGGGTGGGGCCTATCAAAAAGCTCAATCAATAGGTATATTTCAACCTGCCGCCACGGCGATGGATATCACGGTAAATGAAGATACTTACGGTGGCATTTCAGACGTAAAGCTGATGGTAAAGTCTGGAGCAGATAAGTTTGATATTTTTTCTAGTGGTGCTGGAAGTTGCGCATCTGGGGGAGCCGAAGGTGTTCTTGAAAAACTAGACTACTCTGTAATCGATGTGAGCAATCACCTGCCAGGTATGTTCAGTGAATATTGTGCTGGCGCAGATATTTTCTCTGTTGTTGCCGCTTGGAACACTGAAACTTATGGAGAAAACGGCCCAAGATCTTGGGCAGACTTTTACGATACAGAAAAGTTCCCTGGAAGTCGGGCAATGCGCTCGAAGGTTGATGGTCAGCTGGAGACTGCATTACTGGCAGACGGCGTTGCGATCGCAGACGTCTACAAGGTGCTGGATAGTGAGGAAGGTATTACGCGCGCTTTAGACAAAATTAGGTCGATAAAAGACCACATTGACGTTTGGTGGACTTCTGGCGCTATGCACGCGCAGTTAATGAAAGATGGCGAAGTTGATATGACAACTGGCTGGAATGGTCGGTTTGACGTTGCCAAAAAAGATGGGGCCAAAGTATCCTATGATTATAAAACTGGCATAATGGACTGGGAAGGGTATGGAATTCCAAAAGGCATAGCGCAAAAAGACCTTGCTATGAAATATATCAATGAAATGATGAAGCCAGAATATATGGCTGAGTTTGCTAAATATATTACTTATGGACCAACCAATAAAAAAGTCTATGAGCTTGGATTACTAGATGAAGATCTTGCCAGAGCTTTGCCTAGTCACCCAGACAATGCTAAGTATCAGCTTACAATTAGTCAGGATTGGTACGCTAAATGGCGTACAATTGCGGCTGAAATGTATACTGAAATGATGACTGAATAAAAATTATAACAAGTTATAATTAATTTGGGGGAGGGCGTTCGTCCTCCCCTTTTTAAAGTGAGAGGAAAGTCATGCCATCAGATGGGCTCAGTATATCGATAAAAGATATTACAAAAACATATGGTGATTTTTTTGCTTTGAAAGATGTGAGCCTTGAAGTTAAGTCAGGAGAATTTTTGACACTTTTGGGACCTTCTGGATCTGGAAAAACGACCCTATTAATGGTGCTGGCGGGTTTCACGCGTCCAGATTATGGTAGCGTAAAATTTGGTACAGAGGAGGTTATTTTAAAACCACCTCATTTACGTGATATTGGCATGGTTTTTCAAAATTACGCACTCTTCCCTCACATGAATGTAGAACAAAATGTGGGCTATCCTCAAAAACTAAGAGGTGTTTCTAAAGAAAAGATTAAAGAAACTGTTAATAATGCATTAAAAACAGTCAAGTTAGATGGTTTAGGCCATCGTGGTGTAGGCGAATTATCGGGTGGGCAAAGGCAACGGGTGGCTCTTGCTAGAGCTATTGTTTTTCAACCCAAAATACTTTTGATGGATGAGCCACTGTCCGCGCTGGACAAGAAGTTGCGGGAGGAGATGCAGATTGAACTTCGTCAACTTCATGATAGCCTAAACATGACTACGGTTTATGTCACTCATGATCAAAAAGAAGCTCTGACTATGTCTGATCGTATTGCTGTGATCAACGATGGCGGTTTAATGCAACTTGACACTCCAAACGTTATTTATAGGAGCCCTAACAACGCATTCATCGCTGACTTTATTGGAGAGTCTAGTTTGCTGTCTGTCAAGGTGAGTAAAAAGACTGCATATTTAGGTAAAGCTAAAATTCTTGTTGAACACTCATTGGAAAAAGACGGCGATTTTTCGTTAGTCGTGCGTCCTGAAAAGCTTTTTTTGACTAACGATAAGCCAGTCGACATCAACAGCTTTACTGGAACTGTTGAAGAGTCAATTTATCAGGGTGAGAGCCAGCTACTTATTATAAGGCTAAACCCTGCATCCCATGGTGATCAATTGTTACGTATGCGAATCCCTAATGGTTCTGCTGCACTGAGTGAATTGCCGTTGATTGGATCCAAAGTCACTGTTGGGCTTAAAAAGTCTGATAGTTATTTGGTGGAATAATATTATGAATTCAACGCAAAATTTATCCCTGGGACGTATCAACGAGGGTAAGCTCAATCAGTTAGATCGGCAGGAAAGATACACACTCTTCGGCCTTACAGTTCCATATTTAGTTTTGGTTTTTGGATTAATTATTTTACCAATTGGATGGTTGTTCTATATGTCATTTATTGGTCGTGATGAAACGCTATCGCTGGATAATTATCGACGAATTTGGGAAAGCAAAGCATACCTAAGAATTTTCAAGACGACTTTTCAAATTAGCATCTTAACTACGTTATTATGTGCTGTTCTTGGATATCCACTGACTTATTTCATGTCGCAGCTATCAAAAAAGTGGGCAAATATATGTTTGATAGGGGTACTAATTCCATTTTGGACAAGTCTTTTGGTCCGAACATATGCCTGGTTAGTCTTGCTTCAGAAAAAAGGATTAATAAATACGTTGGCAGTTGATTGGGGTTTTTGGTCTGAACCTATAAAATTTGTTCACAATACTTCAGGAACTCTCATTGGGATGGTCCATATAATGCTGCCATTCTTAATTTTGCCTCTATACGCAAATATGCGAACGATCGATAAAGACTGCTTGAAAGCTGCTGCAAACCTTGGAGCGACCCCAACGCGTGCCTTTTGGACAGTCTTCTTTCCATTGTCTTTACCTGGGCTCTTTGCTGGTTTGCTGATTGTTTTTGTTCTTTGTCTGGGTTTCTACGTTACACCCGCTTTGCTGGGTGGTGGTAAAGTGATTATGGTGGCTATGAAAATATCTGATAATATAGAGCTGTATTATAGCTGGGGAGCAGCCAGCGCACTTGGTGTGGTGCTTCTAGTAGTGACGATGATTATTTTGTTTGTTGCTTCAAAACTTGTTCCAATTGATCAAGTCGGTAGTAGGAGCTAACTGATGAGCATTTGGAATGGCAGTGTCTCTGAAACACAAATTAAATTTAAGAATAGAATGTGGTTATATATTATTTCTGCAGTAGTTTTGTTCTTGCTTATTGTGCCATCTTTGGTCGTTATCCCGATGTCATTTTCTGATAGCCAATATTTGGAATTTCCACCTGAAACCTACTCAACACGCTGGTATGAAAATTATTTTTATTCAATTGATTGGCTTCAGGCAACGTGGACCTCAATCAAAGTTGGAGTACTTACAATTTTTGTGGCAACACCACTGGGCATTATGGCAGCTTATGGATTGGTAAATAGTAACGCTAAAACACGTGGAATCTTATTTCCAATCATGATTTCACCAATGTTGGTTCCAGTTATACTAGTAGCCATCGGCTTATTTTATTTCTTTGTTCAATTCAAAATGGTAAATAGTATTTTAGGCCTAGTTTTAGGCCATTCTTTAATAGCCATGCCCTTAGTTTTGATAATCGTTCTTTCCGCTTTAAGTAACTACGACATGAACCAAGAAAAGGTAGCGCGCTCTCTGGGAGCAAGTAGGCTTCGTGCGTTCTTTGAAATCACTTTGCCACAAATCAAATTTTCAATTGTATCTGCAGCTTTGATCTCATTTTTAACGTCATTTGATGAGGTGATTATTTCTTTGTTTGTATCCGGTGGTGATAACTCGACCATTACTCGAAGCATGTTTTTAGCTTTGAGAGATCAAATAGATCCAACCATCGCAGCAATCTCAACAATTTTAATAATTATATCATCAGTGTTTCTAATATTTATGCAATTGCTAGGAAGCCCAAAGGATTAGTACTCTTAAATTGCCACTCAAATAGGGCTATGCTGACTGCTTCAATCAAATACCAATATGACATGGTTACAAGTTGTTCGATTGATTTAAGGTTTTAGTAAGGGCCATAACTTGTCGGAGTAATACTATGACAAAACCACGTGACTTTGATGCCTTAAAGGCTATGGTCGAAACTGGAGAAATTGATACCGTTCTCGTATGTTTTGTTGATATGCAGGGTCGCTTGATGGGAAAGCGCTTTCACGGTGTTAATTTTATTAAATATTCGTTCGAAGAGACCCATTGCTGCAACTACTTGCTCGCG
>Ga0209715_1002215_pt1 | contig 15089 bp, 14 predicted proteins | sample COGITO_mtgs_1205_2_FD_184809 | JGI IMG/M metagenome (GOLD analysis project Ga0209715, IMG submission 184809) | Pelagic marine microbial communities from North Sea - COGITO_mtgs_120503 (SPAdes) (version 2) | ecosystem: Environmental > Aquatic > Marine > Epipelagic ...
TCAACAAAAAAGATCGGTTTTTTGGTGTGGAAAAATTACGTCAAAAAGAAGATTTACGCTTGGCATGCCGTCGACCGTATCGTCGACGATGCCGATGTCAATACTGGCGCCGTAAAAGTTTATATTTAGTTTTTCGACGCTTCCTGCGTCGGAAAAGTTTTTTAAATCTTTTCCGTTTGTAAAAATGACGTAACTTGCGCTTAAATAGTGCATCAAACTTGACGAACTTAGGGATAGTTAAGAGAGAACGTTTAAATTTCTTAAAATGTTTAGTGGAAGCCATAACCCGGTTTTGATTTCTGGTAAACGAGGGTGACGGCAAAGATATTAATTCATTTGTAGGTTTTTTTAAGCTTTTTTTACGTAAAATACCTCTTTTAGAAGAAAGGTTTGCTTTAAGATATGATTTTAAATTGTTTAATGTTTGTTGTTGAACAAGGGACAATGTGTATTTATATCGGTAATAATTAGGTCGTTTAAGTAGTAATTTTTTATGCCGCCGTCTACGCAGAGTTTTATACTTTTTATTAGACTTTCAAAGCCGAACACGTCACGCAGGTTTTTTTTTTGATTTTAGAAAGTTTCGTTTTGTTTTGGGTTTTTCTAGTAGTTGTGACCGGACGTTAGTTGGTTTAATAAATATTCCTGCCTTTACTTGTGCCTTTACTTGTGCCTTTGCTTTTGCTTTATTGACCGCACGTGCTTTATTCCGTGAAGCACTACTTCTTTTAGGTGGTTTAGGTGATTTTGGTGGTTGAGATGAAAAAAAGCGTACGTATCGGAATGCGAAAATATCAAGAGTAGCAGGAATTGAACCCGCACAAACGGTTTTGAAGACCGTTGTTCTACCATTAAACTATACTCCTGTAAATGATAAATTTAAGGGACTTCTACCCGCTTTGGTTACTTTTTCAAAAAATGTATTATTTATCTAAATGTTTAAAGGCTACAAAGATTTCGCTCACCGCTACTTTCTTAACTTCAGTTGATATGTTTTTTGGTAGCTAGTAAGATGTTTCTATTCACTACCTGTACATGTATTTTTTCTGGACCTCCATGCTACTAAAAAACTCGGTTCAGATATCGACTCATACCGTCGTGTATAACTCAGTATCAAGGCATCCCCTTAATGCAGTGTTTCTTACTGTTTTTGTGAATTTGTTCTATGTTAGACCTAACTAAGTTTAGTTCGCGGTTTTGTAAAAGCTACGTGTCGTAGCTTAGAGAAATTAATGTGTGTACTCCAACAACAGGTTCCCCTACCATTACCTTGTTTCAACTTCGCTCAAATTGCCGCACTATCCTTAACTCCCAGCCAACTAAAGCGTTTACGTAAGACAATTTACATAACGATACATATTACGGTTGTTACCAACAGTAGATGTTTTAATGCGAACCTTAAGTAAAAAATACACATTAATTAAACCTATTTCGTATATGTTCTTAAGCAAAAGAGGTAGTGTCCAGCTAGCACGACTCTTCGAGCGTGATGGGCGGTGTGTGCAAAGTTTGACAGATCATTCACCGTGACATGATGATTCACGATTACTAACGATTCCGACTTCATGCAGGCGAGTTTCAGCCGACAATCCGAACTTTGACGGTTTTTAAAGATTCGCTTCAGCGTCAACTGTTGCTTCTCATTGTTTCCGCCCTTGTAGCGCATGTGAAGCCCAACATATATAGACCATAATGACTTGACTTCTCCTCCACTTCCTCAAAACCGATTATTTAATATAAATTTTGAAACAATAAAAGATTTTAATTAATTTTAATTAATCTTAATTAATCTTAATTATCAGTTTTGGTAAAAAAAGTGAATAAAACTGATTGCCTAATATACGTTTGGAATAATAAAAAATTTTAGTTATCAGCTTTGCAGTATAAATAAATGAAACCTATTTTCGTTAAGCGCACTTAGATAAAAGTGATAAAAGTACGTGTCTTTAACAAATAAAAAGTTTGAGATTTACGTAAAAGGTTTCGTTCGTTGAGTAAATGAATAGAACATTCTACAACACGAGCTGACGACAGCCATGCAGTACCAGCTAAAGATTTATCGATGTTTGCCACTAGACAATACAATAAAATCTTTCAATACGTTGGTAAGATTAGGCGCGGATTGTCGAATTAATCCACACGCTCCACCGTTCAAACAAACTCCCGCCAATCTGTTTAAGTTTAACCTTTGCAGCAATACTCCCCAAGCGAGGCATTTAAGCGTTAACGTACGCGCGAGAATCAATTTCCTCACATGTAATGCCCATTGATTCAAGGTACGAACTACTAGGGTCTCCAATCCTATTCGATACTCGTACTTAAATGGTTCAACGTCGGTTATTAGTGGTATGCCGCCGAGGCCTCCGAGAATCCCTGATAATATCATAATATTTTATCTCTACATTATAGGTATTGCAAGCCTCCTAATAACCCTAGTACTAAGGTTTTATAGGTGTGTTCAGTAATCTTTGGGTTTATCCTATAACTTCTTAGACCATCTAGCCATACTTTACGCTCAGTAAAGGCCAGTAACGCTCCCCCGTCAAGGTATTACCGCAGCTGCTGGCACCTTTTTAGCCCGGGGTTCTAATAAGCACAACGTCATTGTTCTGGCCTACGGACAAACTTTACAACTTTCATAGTCTTCACGATTAGTTTTATAATCTTTCATCTTACGCGTAATGCTGGTTCAAACTTTAGTTCATTGACCAATATTCTCCACTGCTGCCAACGGTGGGATGTTTTTCAGCTCCCATGTGACTGGACAATCTCACAACCCAGCTAGGGATCGTCGACTCGTTCACAGAAAGTTCGATACTTCATGACGAAAATCTAACCCAACACAAAGACACCGTTAAGCATTCATATTTTTACAGGCGTTAATTTACATTTCATTTATTTAACGTAAATAAATATATCGTGTTAACATGTACTATTCATTTCTTTGTTCTGGCCGCCAGGAACATTACTTTATTCAAAAACAGCAATTAGCGAAATAAAAAATTAAATGTCTTAAATAAATCGTGATTTAAGTAAGTAGTACTAAACCTTGTATTTGTTTTTTAAACAAACTTAACGAAAGTCTTAAGTGATTTACTCACCCTTACGCTACTAAGATTAATTTTAATCTTCGTACAACTCGCATGTGTCAAGACACCGCGCACGCGTTCACTCCGAGCCACAGTCAAACTCATAATGAATAATTTTTGTATAATCCACGATCTTTTTAGACCAAAATTTTTAATTTATATTAAGGTTAAAGAGTGTATAAAATGTTAATCTAACACCTTATTTATTTGAGTTAGTCTTTTTGTAATTTTACGCTTTAGTCGTCCCTTTTTTTTAACTTTTACTTTCCCGTAAGGCTTATTGTTTAAAAACAAGAGAAATGAGAATTTAAATGGATTAACTGTAGTTTTTTCGTTAATCGTAATATCTTCATTAAAAGGGTGTGCGTAAGTCGCAATTACCGAGCTATTTATTGTATCCATGATTTCCTTCAGATATGCTGGGATTTTAGTAATTATCATGTATAAGAATTTCAACGAAGAAAAAAGTAGTATTTTTCTTAAAAAACCTGCTAAAAGTAAATACATGGTTTTGGTTTTAAAAAAAGATTTATTTTGCGTAAAAAATTTAGAAAACATACCCAATGATAAGAAAGTGTAAGTTTCGCCTTTTAATGTTTTAATGCTTGGGAAAAAACGGTTTCTTGGAAAGTTTAAATTTATTATTTTTTGAGCCCCATGGAATAAGTTTAAGTTACGTTTATAATTACGCAAGAACAATGGGTATTGTCTTAATGAAATTTTGATTAATGAGCTTTTTTTATTTTTGATTAATGAGCTTTTTTTATTTTTGATTAAAAAAGGTACGTACGTTTCTCACGTATTTATTTCGGTTACATAACGACTTAACATATATTTAAAAAAATAGGTTTTTGGTTGTTTCATTTTGGATTGGTTTTTATATAACATTTGTAATTTTATAACTTAAGTTGTGTTATATAATTTTATTACAATTTGAGTATTTCATCTATAATTATTATCAATAGTACCATATATAAACTAAATAAACTAAATAATAAACTTCCTTTTATACCTCTTAAATATATTATATAGCTCATATATATACCTGTTGCTGTATAAAAAAAACAATTTGCTTGGAAAACCGTAAGCATGTCATTTGCATGCAATACGTGGGCGAAGATGTAGACGTAGAACATAAAAAGGCAGTAGCTGCTAATTATTAAAAAGGTTGATATAAAAATTTTCCGCAACACTACCATTTCAATTACGAACCTATAGATCGACGCAGGCTGTATAGCACCGTTCTTGAAGCGAAGAGAAAAGTTTTAGTAGCTCAGTTGGTAGAGCACAGGGCTGAAAACTCTGGGGTCGCTGGTTCAAGTCCAGTCTAAAACACTCAATGATATTAAATTTTAAATTGTTTTTTAAATACGCCTTATGAAAAATTAATTACGCTTTTGTAACTAACCTATCTCAACGTTCTAAAAATACAAACATTGTTATTAGTAATAGCTCTTTGTTTTATTCATGCACACATTTAAAAATGTCAAGCGCGTTTTACAATACGCAACTTTGCGACATGCTCGCGTATGAAGTTTTAAATCAAGGATCAAGTAATTCTAAAAACTCTACTTCAGGTCTCAATCAAAAGTACTCTAACTGAAGCAAATCGCAAGACACAATTGTTGTGTACAATTTTCATTCACTAAACTCGCAGCACCGCTTTTTCATTTTTACTCATACGAGTACTGCTTTCGTAAAATCTAAATTCCTCACAAGCAACGACTCTTCTGATTCAATTGCGGAACTTTTTCCGGCAGCTAATTGGTTAGAGCGTGAAATTTCCGAACTTCATGGCGTGTCATTTGCAGGTAAAAAAGATTTACGTAACTTAATGTTACAGTACGGCGATACATCTTCACCATTTCAGAAGTTATTCCCTTCTATTGGATTAAAAGAATTATTTTACGATCCTTTAAAAGACACACTTGTTCAAAAAAATGTATCCGTACAATTGTAAAAAATTCAAATAAATTTATATTTATACATTTACCGTACCGAGCTATCGTCTAGGGGTCAGGACATTAGATTTTCACTCTAATAACGCGGGTTCGAATCCCGCTAGCTTGAATTAAATGAAGCTTTATCGAAGTTTAGTAATACAAAAATTAAAAACTGTACAAGCCCCTAACACTCTAAAATACAACTTAAAATTTACCTCTATTGTTGCTCCTGGAGTTGTTTCCAATCTAAGACTTATTCAATTTAACGAGCATAACAAGTCCAATTCGCATAATAAATTAGTTGTTAAACAATCTTATTTACTACTAACATGGCTAGCATATTTAAAAGATAAAAATATAAAATCTTCTAAAACAAACGCACCTTCGTTTTTCGTTCAACCGGTAAGGCAGTTTAAGTTCACACAACTAAAAGCACCTATGGCCCATAAAACGTTTTCGCAAGAACAATTCCTTTTCAAACATTATGACTTAGTAATTTCATTTAAAACTCTAATCTCACCTGACCATAATCTTGACTCAATTAATAATTCGATTTTCGTCGCGTTATCATTAAGGAAATCAATTCCGTTTTTTAATACCAACTTACTTTTTTTAAAACGAATTAAATTCTCGTTTCTTTCTAAAGACGCGGATTTTATGAAATTACTTTAATTCATAAACTGGCAATAATTTTACGTAACTCGCATAAGCCTGTGTGGTGAAATTGGTAGACACGCAAGGCTTAAAACCTTGTCCTTTTAGGGTCCTGGTTCAAGTCCAGGCACAGGTAAAATCAGTAAAAGTAAACAACAAGAATGAGTAAAAAGCTTAATGTTGTTAACGTTTTACGTTTTGGGTATCGTGACTTGTGGTGATTTTTTAGTTACAAAGAAGGTCGTATTTGTGCACCTATATGGGCTCATCGTGAGTTCTCAACCTTTTTGAGCTATCCACCTAGTATTTATTTATTTACTAGTTTGGGTACTATTTCAAGCTCTCATAAGCACAAAGTAATTTGTGATTTTCGTTACTTTTTCCAATTTATGAAGTTTAACTTTTTTCTTCTTATTTACCTATATAGCGTTCGTGTTCTGCACCGTAATTTACTGTATACCGACATTAACAAACAAAAATTCATTTTCTATTTCGAAAAACAATTTTGCCTTTAAATATATCAATTCATTCGATTTATTGTGAGTGCTTATCACGCCTGTGCTGGTCTTAGCCCTAATTCAAGGGTTATGAGTAGCTCCTACGATTTCAGCTTGGTTTGGTCATCTTCTTTTTTCCGGCATGCAACTAAAAATGACTTATCTAATTTCATTTACTTATGTTGGGGTGTTAATAACTCTATTTTCAACCTCGTATTTCTCGTCTCGTGAAATTTATGATTTTGTCATAACCATTTTTAATTTTTTTTATTGAACAGTCATTCTTTTTATGTCAAATTCGATTTTTACTTCCATTTTCATTATTGAAGTACTGTCTACTTTAATTTTCCTACTAATTATTACTTCAACTTTCTCTACGACTTTTTTTTACAGAAATGTAAATTTCGCACACGGGCACTTGTTTCAACAATCAACCCCTCAAACATATTTACAGTCAATTTTATTTTTCTTTTGAGTATCCCTAATTTCCTCGTTAAACCTATTTTTATTCTGTCTCTTTTTTTATCTAAAAGTACTAACCTTAGACTGGTTTTTAATTGAACATATTTTCATTTATTTAACTACGGTTGGTTCTTTAAAAGATTTAGTATTTTTAGGTATGTCATGATTCATCTTAATTTTCTGCTTATTTTTAAAATGCGGTATCGCTCCTTTATATATCTGAAAACCGACCTTTTTCAAAGGAATTCCGTTTCATACCATTTTCTTTTATATCTGCTTTTTTTACTTCTTCCTATTTGTATTTATTATTCATTTACTCACCTCGTATTTTTCGGAAGTATTTTACTTTTATTCGTATATCATAACCACTTTCTTGCTATTAGGTTTAGTAACTTTACTTTTTATTGTGTGCGATTCATATTATTTTAAGTCATTCCTTGCCGTAAGTAGTATCCTAAACTCATTATTCGTTTTTATAGCACTCTCTTCTACGCATAATACTTCAGTAGTATTATGAATGTAACTTACGTACAAATGGCAGTTGTTAAAAGCCCTAAAAACAATAAACGTAAGACGTTATGAATGTCAAAATTTTGTGGTACTGCAAAAAATAGCACTCTTAGGCTAAAAAAAGTGAAAAGCCATTCCAAAGGTAATGTAAATTCGTTTAGAAGTCTTGTTCATCGACGTAGGTATGAATTATTAGCGCGGAGCGTAGTACCGTTCTACACTGAATAGTGTAACGCAATATAAATGTTATTTTATAATAATTTTAACGACTCAAACATTTTATTATTTACTTATATGTTTATTTACAACACGTCATTAATTACCCTTTTTTGGACTTTATTTAGTGTTGTTACAACAAAATTTAAAACTCTCCAATCTTTTAGCGGCTTCAGTTTTAATGCATTTTACTTAACATTAATCACTATATTACTGTTTTCGATGGCAGGAGTACCTCCTTTTATAGGATTTTTTTCTAAATTATTTATATTAACTTTAATTACCAATAACGCTTTTACGCTGCTTTATACACTTTTCTTTGTTGTCTTATTTATTGGCCTCTATTTTTACATTCAAAATATACGCTTCATACACTCAACAAGCAAGGGAGAAATCGATCACGCATATGTAAGTTCAAATGAACGCATACTTCCGATTTTTTATTATTCGTCTGTAACAGTTTTAACCTTAATCATATTTGGGGCGGTGTACGTTGAGGACATTTTGCTACTCTTTACATGAATTCTTTTATAAATAATAAAAGTCTTAGAAAATTTATAAATGTCATTAAGTCCTAGAAAATTTACTTTCAAAAGTAGACATAAGCAACGTAAATTCTTAAACTTCAGAAAACAAAAATTAGCGTACGGTCATTTTGGGTTACGTATACTCCAACCACTTTGAGTAAACACTAAGCAAGTCCTACGTTATAAACTTTTAATTAAAAAAGCTTCAAAACGTGCTGATAAAACTTCGCGTAAAGTCTGGTTTAACTTATTTCCGCACTTGCCAACGACTAAAAAAGTTACAGGGTCGCGTATGGGTAAAGGTAAAGGAAAACCAGAGGGGTGAATAGCTCAACTATCGCCAGGCGTAAGTATGTTTGAATTAAGGAATCTACGGCCTGGGCGTGCAAAATATTTTTTCAAACAAGTCGCTTACCGCCTCCCTGTTCAATCAAAACTATTATCCCTAAATAAAAAAAAAGTACCTTTGATCTGGAATAACTCGAAAAAAATTACTCACGAAATTTTTTACAGTTAATGTTGTGGTATGGATATGCTTATTATTTAGTGTTCAATGTGGTTTTAGTCTCGTCGGTTATATTTCTATTTCGTTTATATGTTTGGAACGTTGTAACAAATTTAGTAACAAACATCGTTCTTTCAAAATTATTCATGTCAAGTCTTATTTTCTTCTTCTTTGTAACATTCACCACCTTACATTACTTGTTGGATTATTACCAAGACATGATTATGGTTTCAAATACAAATTTCGACGTTCAGTTACTCAGTACATGATTTTTTAATAAAATAGTAGACGTAAATGCAACAAATTTGAATACAATCCAAGTATACTTTTACCCTTTTATTTATGTTTTTTTACTTGTAACTGTTTTGTCAGTGGTTTTTTGTTTATCTTATAATACTGACGAGTTATCTACTTTTATGTTTTACTGTATTATTATTTTAGTATCCGGCTACGCGCTATTTTTCACTGATTCTCTAATACTATTCTTTTTTGCGTACGAAATGTTATTGGTACCATCTTTCTTTATTCTTTATAAATTCGCAAAAACTCGCAGGTGTGTTGAAGCTGCTTATCTAATGTTTTTTTGGACTCAATTCGGTGCATTATTTCTTATTTTAGGGCTCCTATACTTATTCTTTACGTGTAACAGCTCCCAATTTTCCACAATTGCGTTTTATTATTTTAATCCCTTCGAGGTTAATTTTCTATTTGTTTGCGCATTAATCGGGTTCGGGGTTAAATTACCTATTTGGCCATTTTATGGTTGATTACCGAAAGCTCATGTTGAGGCGTCAACGAATTTTTCAATTTTCTTAAGTGGCGTATTAGTAAAATTCGCTTTCTTTGGCCTCTTAAAATTCCTTCTTACTATCCATTTAGAGCCGACGTTTATATATGTTTATCCATTTTTGTCCATCGGTATCATTGACGCGGTATTTAAATTATTTTACCAAATAGATTTGAAAAAGCTAGTGGCGTATTCTACTGTAGTTGAGATGCATTGACTTACGATTTGCGTCGTTAGTGGTCAATCAAATTTAATGCTGGCAAGTTTTTGTATGATGATTAGTCACGCGCTACTCTCAACGAACTCGTTTTTACTAGTAGACGCAATCGCCCGTAGGTTTAAAACTCGACTACTCACCGAAATAAGCGGTTTAAATTTTATGTGCCCAAAACTTTTCCTAATGACGTTACTAAATTGCCTAATTTTTTTAGGTTTTCCAGGGTCTATTATGTTCGTATCCGAGTTCTTATTTTTCAGCTTCATATTCGATCTGTTTCCGGTTTTAGCTCTTTTTTTACTCGTATTTTTATATTTAATAGGTCCTACATTTTTTTTCCGCTCTTGAATGAATGTAATGTTCGGGTTTTCAAAATCACTTTCAATGGTAATACCGACAGACTTAACAACGAGAGAATTTTTACTTTTCGCCTCAATCTCGTTCTTAATGTATTGGTTAGGTGTTTCTTGACAAGCCCTAGTCATCTAATTTCTACAAATGGCAACTTATACACAATCAGTTAACAGAAAACGCCCGTTACGTAAACCAAGTTTAAAATACAAACACCCGACATTTTCACGAACACCTATATTAAAACGGTGTCCACAGGTAAAAGGAATCGTAACTCGCCTAACATTAATGTCTCCTAAAAAACCTAACTCTGCTATAAGACATGTCGCTAAAATAGATCTAGTCAATGGTCTGCGATTAACGGCCAGAATGCCAGGGCGCGGCTATCTTTGTTCAAAGTACAACAGAGTTTTAGTTGAGGGCGGGAGAGCCAATGACTTGCCCGGTGTAGGATACACAGCAATCAGAGGAGTGTTCGATTTTTCACCCGTCGTGGGTAAAAAAAAAAGAAGATCAGTGTATGGAGTTAGTCGGCCTAGCGGTTTTTCAAAACACGTCAGACGCTGCTTCCGTAAATAGTAATTAGTGAAATTAGAATGATTATCATCACGAGTTTTATCTCTTATAACATGAGCCCGAGCAGGTTCTTTATGACCATTAACTTTCGGATTAGCATGCTGCGCAGTAGAAATGATGCACGCAGCAGTAAGTAGGTACGACATGGATCGTTTCGGAATAATTTTTAGAGCTTCACCACGACAAGCTGATTTAATCATTGTTGCCGGTACTTTAACAAATAAGATGGCACCTTGTTTGAGGCGTTTATACGAGCAAATGACGGAGCCGCGATGAATTTTATCTATGGGCAGCTGCGCAAACGGTGGAGGTTATTACCACTATTCATACTCAGTCGTACGCGGGTGCGACCGGATATTACCTGTAGACACATACGTACCGGGTTGCCCACCAACGGCAGAAGCACTCATTTTTGGATTAATACAACTACAAGGGAAAATAGGGTTTACACTTTCAGAATTAAATTCCTCTAGCGAATGGTACGGAAATGATCATATTTAAAAAAGTTCTCCTTAACGAAACCAAGCACTTTAGTGCCTATAAAAACCGTCAAAGCATTTAAAGTTTTTCGTAAGACAACTCGTTTTAAGAAGTATAATCGCGGCATCACTCGTATGGTACGTCGTAAATATATGAAACGTAAACGAAAGTCGACTTTACTTTTTGCGTATTATATAACAAAGAGTTGGGTACAAAGCTATTTAAAACTGCGACAATTTGAGAGGTTTTATCAATCATTCGGCTCTTCTCAAGTACTTTCGTACGCCGCAGATTACGACGTTTTCAAAGTTGCACCGCACAGCATTAATGATGCCGGCGTTCATATCTTTTCGTGTTCTAAAACGTTAGTGGGTCATTTTTTACGCGGAAAGAAATTAGTACAATCACCTTTAGTGTATAGTCCGGTAAAGAACACAAGGTTGACTTACATACAAACCGACTCACTAGAAACAACTTCCCAATCAAACTTAGCATACCCATTAGCAATACGTTTTGATAATTTAAATTATCACCCTGTGCAAGACAATGTCACTCAGCAAAAAACGCTCCAACTTATTCATGACTTAAGTGATCAGCAGTTTAAGACATCAAAGCGGTTTGTCCAGTCAGTAAGATCAATTTTAATATTACTCACTTTAAAAACCTAAAAATAGCGTTTATTTTATATTTTGTAAATTGTGAATTTAAAGACAACAAACTCTTCGTATAAAATCGAAATAAAAAAAATCGGAACTACCTCCGGAGGCTCACGTAATATTAAAACCTACCAAATGACGTTACCGCTGCAATTTAAGTTTCGTAGACTTATGTTAAACTATAAGTGAAAAGCAGGTCGTTCTACTCAAGGTAGAATTGTCCTTTGGACTCGTCAGTCAAAAAAAATAAAATATAAAAAACCATTTACAAATTACACGTTTAGGCAAAAAAACCTGTCAATTATTGCAGGTTTTGTCTTTATCCCAAAATCCAATAAATTAATCTCTCTATTATTTTTATCTTCAGGCGCCATTACTTATGTACCCACGTCTGTAGGGCATAAGTTGTTTGAGCTTACAAAAATGGAAGGTTTAGGGTTCGGTCAAAAACGCCCCGAAAAGTCAATGGGACGTTATTATCCACTTAGTTTTTTTACTAAAACCTTTTTCATTATTGCTCGTTTACCCAAAAATAAAAAAGTTTCATTGCTTGAATCCAGACCTGGTAAGGGGGTTCAGTACGTACGAAGTACTGGCTCGTGCGCACAAATTCTAAAAATGGACTCGCGAATCGGTACTTCTTTAGTGAAATTACCTTCGGGTATGAAAAAAGTTTTCTCAATGTATTCACTAGGCTCTTTAGGATCAGTAGCTCTACCCGAAAATAAAAAATTCACAAATACTAGTGCAGGATTTTACAGAAACCACGGAGTTAAGTCTCAGGTTCGTGGAGTTGCGATGAACCCAGTTGACCACCCACACGGTGGTCGTACAAAAGCAATTAAGTATCAACGAACGCCATGAGGTAAAACAACAAAATTTAAATAAACGTAAGTAGTGGGACATCTTTTTTTAAATAAAACCGTAATTTTCAAAAATCAAAAACCTCTTTACTACTCTTCTAGTATGTGACGCTCAATTTATTTAATCAGCTCTAACCCTGTTTATCATACACGAGAGAAAAGGATATATAGTCGATCAACTGTAATACCAACAGTTTTTTCAGGTCACGAAATTTTAGTACACTCCGGTAAACGATGACACACTCGACGAGTAAATGACTGGATGGTTGGTTTTAAAGCCGGCGAATTTACTTGAAATCGTAAGTATGCTTTGTATAAAGCAAAACAACTTCGTAAGAAGAAGAAAAAAAGCAAAAAATAAAAACAACGTATCCGTTTTGAACACATATTACAGATTTATTGAACTAAGGGTTATTTTTTTGGTGGTAAGTTATTTTACTTTGATCAGACCTGTAACGAATTAATATCCCAAACACCTGGATTAGGCTTAAAGTTTAAAAACACCTTAAGTGACAGATTCGAGTTGGGTTACTTTTTACAAAACCGACCACAAGAACTACTAACACAGTACCAAGAGACTAACCATACTCCTCTCGAAAAACCTATTAACGTAATGTTATCTCAAATCAATTCAGTAAACCATCAACGGCCTGAATTACACAGACTTAACGTAATCCGCTTGTATTTAATAAAATCGTACCGAGGACGGTGTCACGCTCTTGGTAAGCCGGTACGGGGCCAACGTACCTGATCAAATGCTTGAGGATCGTTCCACACAAACACCGAATTACGTAATTTTATCAGTGAGATGCGTCGTATTATAAAAAAAAATAAAAAAGAAGAAAAAATAAATTTTAAAGTAGTCAAAAAGAAATACGCTTCTAAAAAAAAAAAGAAAGGGAGTATTGAAATTAAAAAAAAAATATGATTTTAAATTTTAAGGTTTTATGAAGGCACGTAACATTTCTGCTCAACAGTTTACTAATTTAGCATTTTATTCAACGTTTGGTTTAGGTATGCAAAAATACTTACTAAACTCTCCTATTAACACACCTTACAAGTATAAGAAGCTGCAAAAATTTAAGCCGCAAATCCGTACACTCTTTCGGACAATGAAAGTTGTACTGAAATTACCAACAGAGTCAATTAATACTCAATTAAATCCACAACCAAAATCACAATACAATATCACCAATGTACATTTTTTCAAAACTCAAGAAGAGTGGTACTCAAAGTTTGTTTATATGGTTGGTCAAACTGTGTCTGAGTTTTCAGCTGACATAAAATCTTGAGACGTAATGTCACCTACCCCCGAATTTAATCAATTAACAGAATTTTCTCTTAAGGTCCCGCGCAAGTTTAGAAGACGCTTTGGTAAAAAAAAATCAGTAGTTTTATCTCAAAAGTGAAATAGTAATTATAATAATACAGTAAAATTCTTCAGTAAAAAATCAGTTCTGTCTAAGTTACGAAAAGCTAGGTACAGGCCTTTATTGAGAAGACGTTTTAAAGCTCGTAGACGCGGTAACACGCGTAAACGTGTTAATACTAATGGGCGCTTTCACATTCGTAGGCGCGCGAAAACTCGCAGACGCTTTACCGGTAATGGACGCTTCCACACTCGTAGGCGCGCGAAAACTCGCAGACGCTTTAATACTTATAAACGCTTTAATGCTGGTTCACGTTTCGCACCTATATTAAGGCACATTTGAAAAAAAGCTCCTATGTTTAAGTTAAGGAAGCTTAAAACCAAGCTTAAAACCAAGCTTAAAACCAAGCTTAAAACCAAGCTTAAAACCAAGCTTAAAACCAAGCTTAAAACCAAGCTTAAAACCAAGCTTAAAAGAAAAGGAATTCAACAAAAAACGAGTTCTCTTACTAAGTTCAAAAAGAAAACAATTCAACAAAAAACGAGTTCTCTTACTAAAACCAATCCGATTAATTTTTTCCTTATTTTAAGGCGTAAAATTAAATGCCATCGCTATAAAAACAAATTTATTCTCTCAAATTCTTATACTCGTAATAGTGATACGATAGATTTGAGACATAAGAAACCGTATTTTTTTTGCGGGAAACCAAAAAGCGGTTTCCCCCGCGTATTCTTTCAAAAAAATAGTTTAGATCGAGTCCTTTTTAAGACACTCAGTAACTCTAAAATGGGCGCTAAACGAAGGAAAGTACGTAAATTAGGGTTGAAATTACGTAAGCGTAAGCGTCTGAGGTGAAAACCGCACTTTTTCAAAAAGTACCGAAAGAGGTATTTGTTAAAAACACGTAGAACAAGCAAAATTACTTTTAAGGCAACATTACCTCAATGGGCACGATTACGGGGATATGTACGCCCTAAATCTCTGGTTAAAACGTTAGTATTTAGAAAACGTTTTAGTAGTGATTTACTTACTGAAATCTCACCTACAAAAAAGAAAAACATCTTAAAAAAGAAAAAACCTTACCAAATCAGTCGAGTTCGTCGGAGTAATGCAAAAGGAAAAGTGTATAAAAAACGCATTAAACAGGCTGCACTACACTTTAAATCGCCTTACAGACGTGTCCGTAACCTTTACCAGAATTCTTATATGCGGAGCTTAAGATTACGTCGACGGCGAAGGTCAAAACGGCGGTTAAATTCGAAAACGAAAAAACAACGAGATTTACGTAAAACCCCGGCACGTAAGCAATATTTCCCCGAACTCGGGAAAAACTTTGCACTACTATATCGAAAGTACCGGCGAATCTCTTCAAATTTACACAAACGT
>Ga0209715_1002225_pt1 | contig 15056 bp, 24 predicted proteins | sample COGITO_mtgs_1205_2_FD_184809 | JGI IMG/M metagenome (GOLD analysis project Ga0209715, IMG submission 184809) | Pelagic marine microbial communities from North Sea - COGITO_mtgs_120503 (SPAdes) (version 2) | ecosystem: Environmental > Aquatic > Marine > Epipelagic ...
AGCACTAGCAATGTCTGCATAAACAAGACCTATTGCCTTAGATGTAGCAGATGAGGAATTATCAGCTATTGTGACCTCAGGTAATCCAGTTGTTGCATCATAACCACTCACATATACAGCTTTACCCTTTGAAATTGCTGAACCTGTGTCGTTGTATACGTTTAAGAACAATGCCTTATTCTCAAGTGATACTGTTGCTAAGTTATCATTGTACGTTGCCTCAACACCGTAGTTGATAGCATCTGTGAACATCTCCCCAACAATGTCTTGGATTGATTCACTACTACCACCGATTCCGTAAACCTTACGGGATTCTGTAGATGGGTTAGTGGTTGATGAACCTTGACAGTTAGTTATTGCCTTTATTTGTGCAATGATATCATCTAATGCTGCTGTCCTACTACAAGTCACTGCTTCTCGGAACTGAAGTGCTAGTGAACAAGTGTATGTGTAGTCACTCAATAGACTTGCGTAATTACTCCTTCTGTTTGTTGCAGCACTGACAACTTGTTGGCGCAAGTTCTCAATACAGTCATATACATCACATAAAGCATTATCAGGACTTATGTTTTCTGTATCGTATCCAGCACCACTCTCTTGATAAGTGTATGCATCAAAACCTGTAGTGGCAGCAATAGTGTATGTTATATCATAAGCTAAAGTGGTCTGCATAGCACCTGTCCACAAGTTAGATGTAGTAATGTATAAACTACTTGTTACATCTGTTGCTGTTGATGTCAGGTTTGCTTGCTCACTACCCTTAGGGTATTGAACTGTCAATGTACGACTTGCTGCTGTAACTGTTCCGTTACCTACAATATAACCTGAGTTATCATCTGTTCTGAAGCTAGGTGCATAAACATCTGCCTCTGACGCAATGACTGGACTGACCTCATCAATCTGAAAATTGATAGTGTCTGTATCACTGCTACCTACTGATGCTACAAAGTTAAAGTAGTACTTACCTTTATTGATTTGATTGTTAGCGTCCAATGGAATAGTGATCGTAGTATTTGATGCACCACTCTCTATGTCACTAATTGATCCAGACAGATTATTGTATATGTCTGAATCGTTGTATTGTATTTGAAGTTTACCCGTATCACCACTCCCCGCTGTGACAACAAATTTGTTGAGGGAAGCTCCTGTTCCTGTACGTAGTATTTTTACTGATAATGCCATTTTATAGAGTAATTTGTAAAACAAAAGTACCCCAACCTATATGTACAATTTTGTAAAAAACTATCGCACCCTTTTAGATGTATTCCCTTTATTACTGTACTTAGGTAACCAATCTGATAGTTTATAACTAACCTCCACTGTATGTTTTGGTTTGTGGGTGGCAATCAACGCCATACCCGCTGCCATAGCACAGTCAAACGCTGTTCGTTTATTAGGGTCAAACTTCTGCCAATCTGATATTAAATTAAGAAAGGGACAGTAACCATGTGTTCTAGTTTCTTGGTCATACCCAATGTAGTCCTCAATGTGTGCCTGGGTTATACTACTTAGTGCTTCACCCGCATCACTACCCGTCATTGGCATACCTCTGTGACCCTTTATCCTTTTCTTCAATGAGTCTGGATCTAGTGGGTTGAATAAACAGTAACCGTCATACCCTCGTTTGTGAAAGTAATCTAATACACCATACACGTTCTTCTCACATAAAAACTCTGAGGAATAGAACACACACTGCATAATCATGTCTTCCGCTTGTTCATGTGGGTGATTTGTTCTAGCTAAGTACTGACAGACCCATGACATCTTCATACGTGGGAACTTATAGTGAGACTGTAATAATGTAAACGCTGCCCCCATAGACCCCTTCTGTGTTGTTTGTCTGTGTGCAAAAGGGTCAGCACCAGTCTTACAGTTATCCCTTGTTGGTTTCCAATGCCCAGCAAATCTCTCCTTCTTGTTCCTGTCCTCTTCTGGTGGCATCCATGCAACTAACCACTTACCGTCATCGTTTGGTTTGAATATTACACTACTGTCTTGTATACCATTGTCCCACATAAAGTTTCCCCTCACAGGTTCTGCTATAGGTTCTAGTGTTGAAGAATACATATACTGTTCATATAACTTTCTCTTGTTGTAGTTATTGTTGTTCTGTAACACAGCAAAACAGTCATCTATCTTGCGGGGGAACTTTCGTTTCCAGTCCACTAAATTATCACCGTCTAATCCCTTTTCCTCTGAGTTTAACCATGACCTCGCACCATCTAAGTCAGAGTATCCCCAATCATCAATAAACCCACCCTCAAACAGACCATACTCTGCTGGGAAGAATAAACGTACCATAGTAGATGCTGTTCTACCATTTTCGTTTAATTTATGTGGGTTAGATGTCTCCCATATTTTATGTGCTGCCTCACCACCACCCTTTTCCATCTCTTCAACAGTGGTTGCCCAAAAAGCAAAACCCACAACCTTACGACCTACCACACAACATATCTTAGATATTTGCTGTGTCTTGTGTGCGTCAGATTCTTGTCTTTTACCAAACTCATCCTGGAACTGAAATGTAGTACGTGTACCATCCATTGCTGCCTCCGTTGATGGATAAGCATATATACGTGAGTTTAATACTTCCTTGTACTCTCGCTTCTGTGTCTTGGTGGATTTACGTTGTGGTTCTGAAAACATTAGTTCCCTAGATACCGTAGTATATCCTGTATCTATTGGTTTCCAAAAGGACGGTAGTCTCTGCCATGATCCTACAAGTTTCATCAGTATAGTCTTGGAGTCTGCATCAGTCTTGGACTGTAACCCAAACAGTGCATTGTACCTTTCTGTTGTGTCCCAATACCCATGTGCTGCACCAAGCATTGTCTTACCTGAACGTCTAGTACCAAGGTACGCTAACCCGGTGTGCTGTTCATGTTTCTTCGCCCACCATATAGAGTAAGTTATGTCTCTGTGTAAGTCAACAAACTTAGGGTTACCAAAACCACCATCTAAGTCTTCAATAGGTATTAACCAATACTGTAAGGTCATGTAGTAGTGACCTGTAACCCACTCTAATTTATCACCATTGTAGAACCATAAACCATTACGTCTACGATCCCACTCTTGGTCTAAGAACTCTTTTCTTTCTGTGTCATTACTAGATAAAGAGTCTATGTGCTTTATGTGTGAACTATCTAAGTATGGGAAGGTTCTGTCTTCCTTAGACTTACCGTAGTTATGTATAGTCTTATAGTTTGTGGGGGGTTCGGGTAGTTCAATGTCTATGTCCCAAATACAGTTAGGGATTTCCTTTGAGAAATTCCGCACTTTATCAAAGCTATCATACGCAGCTTTACACTCTTCCTTTGCTGTCATTTTTTACGTATATATGACTCAACAGAACCATCCTCCGCTTTCACCCTACGTTCTTGCTGTTCTAGTAGTATAGACTTATCTATCTTAGCAAGTATCTGTTCTAGGTTAGATGTGATGGTTAATGACTTCTCACTCCAAGTAACAAAGTTCTTGAATGGTGCAGAGTCTTCCTTGAAATCAATCTGTGCGTTCTCTATCTCTTTAGAGAGTTTCTTGATCTGTGACTTGATTGAGAAGTATACATCACAGTAAGGGGAATTGTAAAATTCCAACAATAGTTCTTTTGCCTCTTTCTCAGACAAGGCATCAATCTGTTCTACTTTCATTTATAATTAATTATTACAAATGTAGTATTAGATTATTTCTACTTTTTGTACTTTCTCCCTCTAGCTCTCTTGTCTCCTGGGGTATCATTCTTACTACCTCTGTTCTTACTTGGTGACTTTAAAGTAACACCATTCTTTGTATGAGAGACATCCTTACCCTTAGGGGCATTTAGTTTTCTCCTCAACCTTTTAAGTTCAGCACGTTTCTTTAAACCTTCTTTTGATGTTGATCTCTCTACATCTTTTTTTAGTTTCTTCTTGTAAGACTTTTTACCCTTTGCAGACTTATAGTATTTCATTGTCTTACCTGCCATCAGTATCCTCCCTTACCTTTAGTTTTTTTAGTCTTGGTTGGTTTTTTCTTACCTGAACACAATCCACCTTTTCTAGTTTTTCCTCCGTATTTCATCTTTTTTTCTTTTTATGTAGTCCATGTTTTGAGAACTGCTTACCTTTCTTAGTAGCTTCTCTTTTCTTTCTGTTCGCTTCTGCTAGTTTCTTTCTACCAGCAGTAGTACTTTTTAGTTTGGCAATAGTTTTGGCGGGGGCGTAAACCTCACCTGTCTTAGAACTTTTCTTACCAGATGCAGTTCTCCACTTTTGTTTTGTCCAACGCTTTAAACTCTTCTGTGATTTCTTCAGTGCCATTACTGTTATTTCTTCTTTGGTGGGGTATGTGTGTACCCCTTCTTTTTCAAAGCAAGATGTTCTTTCATTGTCTTAGCAACTTTTTTAGTTCCTGTCTTGCTATACATATTATGTACCTTAAATTTCTTCATAAGTTACTTTATTTATAACCCCCACCTTTTGATTTATATAGTTTGGCGAGTAATTGTGCTTTTCTTGCAGACCACTGTCCCGCTTTACCTCCTTTAGTGCCACGCTTAATCCTTTCAAAAAGTCTCTTACGCATAGTAGGTTTAGTGTAGTTACCAGCTTTATTGACAGTTGATTTTTTCTTCTTCACCATTTCACTTTATTTGCCCAGTAAGCTGCACTCATCTTACCTTTTTTAATGTTCTTACCATGACGAGCTTTGAAACTTGCACGTTTCTTTTTCATCTTATCTGATTCACCCTTCTTTGGTTTACCTGCTGTACTTGCTCCTTGCTCACCAAATCGTATGGTCTTAATCTTATCACCAACTTTAGCAACAACTACGTGTGATTTCTTTGGATGCTTGGGTGTACGTTTAGGTTTATTAAACCTAGACACTCCTGCCCTTGTTAATCTACTGTCTTTTTTTGCTGCCATTAGTTATTATGTATTTCGTCTAGGAAATCAAAATTCTTATGCATAGATTGAGACATGGAACTGAATGCATGTTTCATTATCTCATTGTTTAGTTCTATATCTGCAACATAGTCAATAATTTCTTGATCTACTTCGTATGTAGCTTCTCTCCCATTATCTGATACTAATGTAAGATATGCCATCAACTACCACAACTTAAACATTCATCATCATCTAAATTACACACTTGTGGGGTTACTTCTGTGGTCTTGTCCACTTGATTCATTTTTTCCATAAGTTTTGAAAAATCTTCAGACTCTGATGTAATGTTCATGTATATAAAATTTAATAGTTAATCTTCTTCTTTTGTTTTTTTACCAAATATCGCTCCAGCTTCTGCTATACCAAATGCCCCAAGTGTCACTATAACAAATGAGTTAAATATGGCATCGCTGTGTACTAATGCATTCCCGTATATACCGGTAACAATATCCACCACTGCAAATATTGTCATTACAGCAAACGATAGAAACCCAACAATGTTCTTCTCATTGTATCTGTTTCGTGTTCTAAATATATCCCAAAATCCCATACTTCAAATTTATTGTTTATAACTAAATCAAAATTGTATTTAAATATCTTCGTCAGGTTCAAATTCGTATTTCCAAGTGTTGAATGCTGAAGCTGATTCAAACATTGTGACTTTTGCGGAATCAATCGAAACCGTGCTTTCAATTCCAACGTGTTCGGTTGTGCTTTCGTCCTCGTTGAAGTAAATGAAATTCCAAGTTATCGCTGTATCTGCGACCTCGTAGGTATTGTCTGTTATGTATCCGTAGTGACTCATATTAATGTGGAAATATGTATGGTGTGACAAAGTTTGAAAGCGTCAAGTTATTTGAACCTGCGCTTCCGCTATTTGGAATCGTCGTTGTGCCGTCTGCCACATTAAACTTATACCAATAATCGGGCGTTGTTCCAAACACGGTCGTTGGATCTGCCCCGTCACCCCCATTATAAAGGGCTTGTGCTTGCGCAACGCTTCCCGTTGTTTGGGTACAAATTACGTCATCCATACCTAAATCCGAATGAAAATCATTATTTGACCCTCTGTAAAAGACACAATTAACCCTAACCCCATTCTGCGCTCCTGATGCTCCTCCATCTCCGTAATCTACACCATCGAAAACAAGATGAACATCTGTGCCTACATTATACATATAAAGATGATGCCAATCTCCGTCATCCCAAGTTCCCAACGCTGCATCACTCCAATCTTGTCTTGTATTAGTAGCCCCTGCCGAATACCTAATATAAGGTGTTGACCCTTGTCTAATATACCAATAATATTGGCTGCTTGAGGCTAAAGATAATATCATACTTGTAGCATTACTGCTACCTGATCCTTTAAACCAAAATGATACCACCCAATCTGTTGACGAACTAATAGTTATGAGAGACGCAGTAGTTCCCTCATCATTAACACCATCGGGGAATATAGCGTTTCCAAAGTCATATGCACCACCACCACTCGAACTTGTTGCCCCAAAGTTTAATCCTAACATATATTATATTTTACCAACAATTATCCAGTTGTCTACTGTTATTTGTTTCAATGTTGCCCCACCCCATTGTGCTGTAATCGGTATTGCTGAAGTTGCGCCATTTAAATTAACGCTCCCCGCTGGGGTTATTGTTACCTGACCTGCACCTGCTTGAATTATGTCAATCTCTGTACCTACAGGAAATGCTTGTGCTGTATTTAATGGAATAGTTACAGTCACAGGTAAACCGTTGTCAGAATATATAAAACTGCCTTCATGTGTACCTAGTGTTAGGTTTATAGTTGTGGTTGTGTCAGTAACTATTGGTCTTTTACCTGTTATGTCTTGATTACCAGTTATAGCCCCTGACATATCACCACCTGCTAATGGTAAGAAACCTGTTATTGATGTAAAAGACAACTGCCCAGCACCATCTGTTTTTAGTACTTGGTCTATTGTTCCATCTGCTTGTGGGTAGCTGATGCCATCTAATATAACACTACCTGCACCATCAGGTGTTATTGAAATATCTCCATTACCTAATGACACAATACTGTTACCATTGACATCTAGGTTTCCACTAAGTATTGGTGTTGCATCACCCCCAACACTACTTAACTTATTGTTAAATGTGTTCCAATCAGTAGAAGTTAAGTACCCATCTACTGACGTTGTTGCTTGTGTTATTGTCAAGTCAGGTGTTGATGTACCGCTTGTAACCGATAAAGGTGCATTAGTTGTCACTTCTGTTACTGTTCCACTACCACCTACTGTAGCGAATGATAACTGCCCTGCACCATTAGTCTGAAGCACTTGTCCTCCTGTTCCATCTGCTTGTGGGTACTTAATACCATCTAATACAACATTACCCGAAGTATCAGGCGTTATCCTTATGTCTAATCCACCTGCTGACACAATACTATTATTGTTAACATCTAGGTTTCCACCAAGTACTGGTGCGGCATCACCGCCAACACTACTTAACTTATTGTTAAATGTGTTCCAATCAGTTGAGGTCAAGTACCCGTCTGTTGATGTTGTAGCTTGGGATATTGATAAATCAGGTGTTGAAGTACCACTCGCTACAGATAACGGAGCGTTTGTCGTAACTTCTGTTACTGTTCCACCACCGCCACCACCTGCTGCACTAATTTCAATGTCATTACCGACAGTATTGAATGTGATGTTTGTACCCTCTGAGATTGTTACGTCTCCTGTTAAAGTGTTGAATGTGTCTACACCACCACCCCCACCACCAGTACTACCCTTCTTGACCAATAACCATTCGTTAACATCAATCTTCTTTAATGATGCACCACCCCATTGATTTGGTACTGTTACTGCACCACTAGCTGATGCATTTAATGTTACGTTTGTTGCAGCACTTACAGTAACTGCGCCTGCACCTTTTTGTGCAATCTCTATTTCAGTACCAAGTGTAAAGTTTGCTGTTGCACTCTCTGGTATGACTAATGTTGTTGGGGAAGATGATGTAGTGATAAGGAAATCACCACTATCTGTTGACGATAATGTTCTACTTGTACCGTTCTCTATAAGTATTGCTCGTCTACTGTCAGTGGCGTAGTTACCTGTAATAGCATTACCTTGTGTGTCTAATGCTGCTCCTAACTGTGGGGAGAGGTCTTGTGATATCTCAAGCTCTGTAGCTGCACCATTTCCTCTAACATACTGTGTTGCTGTACCACCACTTGTAACAAAAGATGCTGCTGTTATGTTACCGGGTATTGATATCTGATTTGGAGTGTCATTTGTTCTACCAATAGCTGCAACATTAAAACCCTTCATGGTTGTACCACCCGTATGCCTAATGCATACACCAACATTCTGTATTAAATGTGTTGTCCCTGTTGGTTTAATTGGTGAAAGTAAATCAGACACTGTTGACCAAGTACTACCACCATGTGCTGCAACATATAGCACTTTATTGTCTGTAAGACCTGAAAAGCTGTTTATGCTTTCATTTAATATACCACTAGCTATAGCGTTACCATCTTTCGTGGAAGTAGTATTCATCTCCTCCATAGCAACACCAATGCAAGGCATTTTGTTAGCATCACTAGCGTCAGCTACACCAACCAATATTCTATTAGAACCACCAATCTCTCCTCTTGAATATAAAGGAGCACCTACTGGAATTGTATAACTTTCTCCCTCTTCTGTACTATCATTCCTTACATTAAAATGAACAACTGACTCAACATCTCTGTCACCTCTGTATAGGTGATTGTCTCCAGAATTAATCCAAAGGTTATCATTAGGGTTTGTTGTCTCTGGGTTTGTTGCTTGCGGGGTGAGTAAATGACCCTCTGTTGTAAGTACATCATCTGTACTGTTGTATGTGAATGTTGACTCACCACCAATAGTGTCTGAACCTATACCATACGCAACTTGATTAATACTAATACTACCACTAATAGCACCACCACCGGTAGCTAGTTTAAGGTTAATTGCTGTTGTTACATCACTAACAGAATCAAGTACAGTTACAGAAGCAATTGTGTTTAGTCTTATTAATGTTTCATTAACTATGTCTTGGATTGATGTTACACCGACTGCGTTTACATAAACATTTCCACCCTCAGTATAGTTTAATGTAATTAACTCAGGTATAAGTGCTTGTAGTGTAGCTACAGAGTCTGTGGTGGTAATAAAAACACCCTCATAAAAAACTCTTCTTATTGTATTATCGTCTAATACGTAGGCAACTTTATCTGCTCGTATTTTTTCAGAACCTATTGTAAGTATTCGTAAGGGGGATGCCATAGCAAAGTTTTAGATTGTAAAAGTACAATCTTGACTATGCTTCAATTTGTAATTTTTAATACTTGACGTTGATGTATAAGTGATTTATCCAGGTATCTTCCTCCCAATATAAATCCCTACCCAAAGCTGCTGCTACAGAAATAAATTGACCTATTGTTTTTGGTTGTGTGAATATTGGTGTGTCCCAATAAAACAATACGCCATGTGGTACACGATTACCATGTTCATCTAACTCATCAAAGACTTCAAAGTCTGGATCTTTCTCTGTACGGATGTACTTGCTATAGTTTACCTCCGTCATTGGTTTTGAATAGATGTAATGGATACTTATCAGCTTTTCAACTTTCTTCTCAGGTTTTCCTGACAATTCTAGTAGGTGCTCATCTAATGGTTTTGCTTTGTACTTTTTCATACTTTACACGTAATACTCATTGGTATATTCTCAATCACTTTCCATAGTATTTCATCACAATCTTTTTTCTTACCAAAGATTAATGCACGACTAATACCATACTCAACTAATGCGTTTTGGTCAAACTCAATACCTGTTATTGTAAGTCTAGTATCTCTACCACACGTATACTCATTACCAACAGTATATCGAATGTCAGTCTTAGGGTTTATACCCACAGTTACCTCGTGAATATTTTCGTTCTCTATAAAATAAAAACTATCCATTTAACAAATATAACAAAAAATTAACAAAATTTAACATTTTACCCTATATTTATTTATTTTTGTTGTGATGAATATTTTAGTTATACAGACAACAGACTCTGGTGTTTACTACCATAGACAACGTGCTCCACATTATGCTTGGGAAGAGTCAGGTGATGAGTTTGTAGATGATATAGTTGTTATTGTAGAGTCAAACCATAGGGATAAGATAATGGAAGTTATCAATAACTATCATTTTGATATTGTACAGTTTTCTGTATCTAATACCGGGTTTGAACACATCCCACACTTCTTAGACTTTATGAAAAGAAGGGGTAGTAAGTTTGTCTTGGATATTGATGACAGGTATTACAAACGCCCGGATGTAAGAAAAGGTATCAAACAAGCAGATGCTATCACAACTGTGTCTAAAAACCTTTCAGACTATTACCTCAAGTATGGTGCAAGAAGGCATCCTTATGTAATTGAAAATGGTGTAGACTCAAAAGAGAGACAGTTCTTTAATTACCCTGTCGCTAATGATCAACCTATATTTGGTTATCTTGGGTCAACAAGACACCAAGCAGATTTACAGATGATGCAGTATGACTTTAGTTCTAGAGAGTTATTAGTTGTTTGTGAGGAGTATAAAGACATACTTAATGTCAACCACTACACTACACTAAAGCATTGGAATGAATATGCCTGGGAATATAATGCAATTGATGTAGCACTAGCACCACTAATAGACACAACCTTTAATAATTCTAAGTCATTCTTAAAAGTTATTGAAGCAGGGTTTAAAAAGAAAGCGATTATCTGTTCTGATATAGAACCTTACAATAGAAAGATACATGATGATTTCAAAGATGTCATTGACTTAATACCTCTAGGTACATCCTGGAAAGATCGTATAGAATCTTATACAGTGGAAGAAGCTCATCAACGTGGGGAGGAACTGTACAAACTTGTTCAACCATATGAACTTAGAAATTTAAATAAAAAACGTAGAGATATCTACCAAGAAATAATTAATAGATAATGAGGACAGTTCACTTTTTTGCTACATACTACCAACAGAAAGATGTAACACTTAATTTAGTGCAATCATTAATGACACAGACATCTGACAATTGGAAATTAACCATATGTTCTAATGGGGATGAATCACTGTTAGAGTTTAAAGACATCTTTACTACTGTTTACGGTGATGACGATAGAGTTTCATTTAAAGTAACAGAAGAGAACAGTGGTCATTGGGGTGCTTTGAATCGTAAAGCATTCATTGAGAATGATTTAAAAGATGATGAGTTATTAGTTAACTGTAGTGTGGAGGATATTTATATACCTAAAACAGTGGAGTATATTAATGAACGTAAAGAGAACTTTATCTATTGGGACTTCACACACCATCAGTTTGATTATAAAACTTCATTTGCTATTTGTCAACTAAGAGCAAAGAAGGTTGATTGGGGAAGTTATGCTATACTTGGTGAGTATGCAAAGTCTGTTAAGATGTTACCACACAAGGCAACAAATGAAGGTGAAACAATTGAACAAGATTCTTGGACTAGTTTCTTTGCTGATGGATTATTTGTAGAGTATGTATTCAACCAATGTTCGTATATTAGCAACATCCGTATACCTAAAATCTTATTTGTAAAAAACTAAATCATGTTTGATTCAATTGAAAACTTTATACCAACAGATACATACTTTGTCAAGGTTGACATGGAAGCTGTACACACATATACTACGGAAGGTGGTATGGAATTTTATCATCCCCATAATGCTGGTGATATGTATCAGAATAAACCTATGCATGGTGAACTTACGAATGCACCAAAGAATGCTACAATACCGATTGGGTCAACTGTTTATCTTAACTATCTTGCTTCTGAGTCGTTTATTAAAATTGGGGGTGATGAGTACTACATAATCAAGGAAGGTATGATAGTATCTTATGATGTAGACGGTGAACGTAAAGCATATAAGTCTGTACTACTTACCCCAATTAAAGAAGATGATGACTCTAATATAATAGTAGACTTGTCTGAGGATGAGTTGATGGATGCTGTAATGAATGGGGGAGATAAGAAGACTAATAAGTACACTACTTGTGGTGAAGTAATAGATGCTGACAATGAGTGGTTAGAGAAGGAGTTTGGGTTTACACTGTCTGCGGGGGATATTATTGAGTACGAGTCAGCGTTAGATTGGGAGTATATTGTGAACAGAACATCATACTACTACATTCAGTGGGCAAATAGAATCATACGAAAAGGTGATGAAATAATTAATACCTATAATGAGATTCTACCTATTCCAAAATATATTGAAAAGAATGGTTTAATAATCAAAAACACTGGTAGGTTTACCCCGGTAGTTGATGGTAAGTTTAAAGGTAAAAAGGTTTTACCCGAAACTAAAAATATAGATATGGGTAGGTATATTAAGAGTGAGTTTATATATGGTCACTTAGAGTAAAGTGATCCCCAACTTCTTTTTCAAACCAAGGGTGTGACTCACCAACAGTTACGTACCCCTTTACTTCATTACTATTGGGTGCAGCAAAATGTAATGTTTTACTAAACCCTCTGTCCTCTATTAAGTTTATTCTTAGATTCATTTTATACCTGCTCTATCTAGTGATTGATTTAATTTTACTTTCTCTTCATCATGGGCAATGTCAGCATATGGTCTTTTGTAACACGCCCAAAATATCTCTACAATGTCTTTATCTAACAGATAGGCAATCTTTTCCATCTGTACAATTGTAAAATGCTTCCAGGGTTCTTTAAGGTGTGTAGTGTACACTATCCTTGCTGAAATATCTAGCAAATCTGTTAACTCTTGGTAACCATACTCATGGTCGTGGTGTAACCACTTCTCTATAACAGATAAATACTTTTTATTTTTCATAGTGCTCTGTTAACCAACGATATAGACGATCTGCATCCTCAAAGTCTTTACGACCATCATAGTCTTTGGAACACACTAGTGCAATTATACGAGATATACGTTTATATAATTTATTAATCATAAGTTCAAATATAAAAAAACCCCGCACAAAGGCGGGGATTTCTTTTCGTTCTGTTTGTTTGAGTTTTGCAACCTTTGAGAGAAACAGAACGACCATTGGTAAGAATGGATACGCAAATGTAAGTAATTAAAGTAATTGTGCAGACAATTCTTTTTTATGATCACCTACATATTCTAAAAGTTTAGCTTTACCCTTTATCTTATCGTTTCCGATAACAAAGAATGGAGCTTCCCAAGAAATTACACCTGTGTCTCTAAGTTCCTCAGTTAGTTCCTCAACAGTCTTACTGTTAAGTTCTTTAACTTGTGTAGATTTTGGTGCAGCTATACGCTCCATGTCCTCCTTAGGTGTAGAACGCTTATCCATTAGACGTTTAACTTCTATCCACGTTGAACTGTATTGGTCATCAAAGGATACCTCAGAGAAGTATTCTCTAGTGTCATAGTTCGCGGGGGTTTCTAGAATCTGTCTACTGTCTGCCCATAATAGTCGTTGACCATCAATACGGACAATACCCATCTTAATAGCTCTACCAACATCAGAGTAACGCTGAATTACAGGACTGTCTAGTAGCTCTACAAAACGCTCTGGATTGTTCCTAGCGTAGTTGTCAATATCCCACATAATAAGGTCACTCTCTCTGTCTGTGTCAAACCCTAAATACTGTGCAATAGGTACAATCTTACCCACGAAGTCAGAATCATAAACCAATCTAGATGCATTGATTATCTTCTTATTACCTTCGTTTGCTTTACGAGCTAATTCTACAGGGTTACGTTCACGAAAAACAGATTTTTGTCTGTCCATGCCCCAGTGTTGATTTACTTCATTATATGGGTGATTACGTAGAAAATCTAATAGATTTTGTTGTGAAGGTTTAACAACAAGTACACCATCACTAAATTGTGGTTTACTTACTTGCCTTAACATATTTACTGTTGAACTAAATTCTTCTTGATCGTCTATATATATTGACTTATGACTCTTCACATACCTTATTGATTTTATGTATGTGTCTTCGTCTTCGTCTGTAAATAATATAGTTGCTGTTGCGGGTAAACTGTATGATCGTGCAGTACTACGTCTATACCCACTAGCGTCTTCGTAGTTACTAGTTATTGATGAGCATAACTCAAAAATAATTACCTCTTTCTTTTTCATTTTAATTTAATTTAAATAATAAAAATAAAAGCGGGAGGTAAAAACACCCCCCGCCTTTTTTATAGTGAATTATCCAACAAATAAACCAAATCGGTTTAATGCAGATACTTCAAGACCACAGTGAGAAAGCATATGTACCTCAAAGAAATCATCACCGCTTGTAGCAGCACCCATTCCTTTTCCAGTAACCCACTCCATGTAATCTCTTCCACCTTCATCGTTATCAAGGTAGTTAAGAGTCAAAGATGGTACTAATACTCCTGTACTAGAGTTCATGTTGTTATAAACAACAGTGTCATCCATAGGAATAACAATACCTAATTCTCCATAAACACCACCTGCATAACCAAGTAGATTAGGGTCAGAGAACATATCTAAAGTTTTCAATGCAAACTTATATCCTCCGAACTCAATACCATCAATAGAGAAACGAATGTCCTGATTTTCTACACCCTGGAATGCAGCAAACTGAACACCACTAGTACCTAAGAATGATCCTCCTCCGTTGTAGATAAGGGCATCAACATCCAACTTGAAGTTGTGACCACAAGCAATCATTGATTCTCTTGCTCCACGATTCTTCTGAAGTTCCTTGGTCATGTTCTCAATGTCAGTAATAGCTAAACTACCACTAGTATATGCTTCAACATTACCGTCCGCAGAAATCTGAGGAATAAGACCCTTAGTGAATGTTACAGAGTTAGCATCTCCAAAAGAAGCACTACCTGCACCAGCAAGACCTGCAAGGTTAGATTGGAAGTCTTCACCTGTCAATAATGTAGCTTCACGCTCATTAAGGAATCTGTGATACTCATCAGCAACACCTTGAAGATACCAGAAGTATCCTTTCTGTCCGTTCTTACCTTCAACCTCAATCCAAGTCTTAGTACCAAATTCAGTACCAGTAACCTTGTGAGTTCTACGCATAATCTGTAGATAGTTGCTGTAAGAAATCACTCTACTGTTACGTGAATCAGGTGCTCA
>Ga0209715_1002228_pt1 | contig 15038 bp, 9 predicted proteins | sample COGITO_mtgs_1205_2_FD_184809 | JGI IMG/M metagenome (GOLD analysis project Ga0209715, IMG submission 184809) | Pelagic marine microbial communities from North Sea - COGITO_mtgs_120503 (SPAdes) (version 2) | ecosystem: Environmental > Aquatic > Marine > Epipelagic ...
ATAAGTTGGCATTGCCGATGCAGTGGATGGTTGGGTTGCGTGATTTCTATTACCGCTTCTGTCGGACCACTGACTTACTGCATTCGAAGAGTGAGTAATAGTTGTGGAATCGGATGCGTCCAACCAAAGATCTAGCGTGGACAACGAGGGTGGTGCGAATTTTTTCTTGAGAATCCCGTGTTGTGCGTTTCCTGAAGAATCCTTCGCGGCCAGCAGGGTGTTGGGCGATTCCACAGATACACCCCATTTTGGGGCGAGGTAGCCCTCTATATTTTGTCGATCCTGGGAGCTGATGTTACTGATAATTAGGTGTTCGTAGATCGAACCTTGAAAAGGAGAATATGAGCCACCGTTGTGGGCACCCAGGACATAATTACCACCCAAATTATCAGTCGGATGAGTACCACTCAATTCTTGGTTGCCATTAATAAATACTGCACTTGATGAACCATTAAATTGGTAAGAAAATACAGATTTTGTGGTAGGATTTAATGTGGTAGACTTGAGCGATGAATCTCCTTGATTTAATCCCCATCCATCGGAGCTCCATTCGCCAAAAACATAGCGTCCCGTTGAAGAATCATGGACATATTGACCATTTGTATTGCTACCTGAATATTCTAATACCGTAAAAAAGGTAAGAGGTTGTGACAAAGTCGGTGCAGTGGCAGAAAGGGAGTCGGATGAGAAGGTTACCTTGCTGTTGGTTGGATCATAAGTTGGCTGAGAACCCGAGGTGGATTGGGAAAGATTAAAACTATTTCCGGATTTATCATTCCATAGACTTACCTTATTCGAACCATCTTTAGTGATCGTGGAACTGTCCGCTGCATCCAGCCAGAGTTTAAGATTGGAGTAATCTGCCGGAGATACGGGGTCGGAAAAATTATCATCATCAAAAGACCAGCGACCCCTTAAGTCGGACACTCCTACCACTGCGGATGGATTAAGCACACCCAAGGAGCGGGAAACCACCGTGCCTCCCGCATTTTCTGCAACCGAGCGGAAATAATAAATCTTTTCCTGATTGGGAATGGTAATGGTGGTCGAGAAACTACCCACTACCTGATTGGTGGAGATCACCACGGTGTTATCCCAGCTCTTACCGGCTATCTCTCCGTCCTCATCCCCCCAGACAATTTTGACCGTGGGGTTCTGCCCCCCGGTGCGGAGCAGGTTACCGGATAGGATGGCTGTTTCACGGTCGGGTTGAACCGCACTCATCGGCCCGAGCCCGGCGGGGACGATGGTCTGGGCGGGGGAGAAGGAACTAAAAAGTGTTCCTGTAATGAATAAGATGCAGATGCTCTTTATTTTTTGTTTCATGAGAGAATATTTAAGGAAGAAATTTAATTTTTAAGGGAGGGAAGGTACGAAATGGGCAGGCGCTGAATTAATTAATTGTGCTTTTGACGTAATATATTTAATTTAACACTAAGCTACTGTTTATATTGTACTATCCTTTAGCGCTTACGGTTTAAATAATACATCTTTTTTTGATTTATTTTGTTTTCCTTCGATTTTCTTGGTATCCGAGATTGAAGGGATGAAATAATGCACCGGGCAGGTGAACTTTTCTGGCCTTTGGTGGTGGGGAATATTTTCCACCGAAATATTTTCAGGTGGAAGGAATTAGGTTATCGGGAGAAAAATTAGGGCAATATGAAAAATTGCCCAGGAGCTAAAAGGAAGGAGGACCGATATTTAAATAATCTGACCTGTAACAAGAGATTATTTTTTTTGGTTATTTTCGTCTGTATTATTTTCAGATATCTGAATGGGCTTGATTAATGCCTCCAGTTCAATGCGGTCAATCATTTTTCGGGTGGAATCAGGAACAGAATATTCTGTGAGTTTTCCCAGTGTAACCAGTTTTTTTATCGGTGCATTGGATTTGTAACCCAAAATACGGGCGGCGTGTGAAAAATTAATTAAATCAAAATTATTTTGTTTCATGTTATCTTATAAAAAGTAAAATTACATCTGTTGATTGAAGTTCTATTCAGTCGCTATATTTTCGTGGCCTGCCCCTGGTTTTTGGAGGCATTTCAATAACTTTTGTTGAGTCTTCATCAGAAGTTTCGTTGTGTTCCTGCTTATTGGTGATCAATGAATAAAGATCGCTTAGAAGAACCCTTTTTATCTTGTTGTCCGGTATATAGTAGCAGGGGAGCGTGTTTCGGGAAATCAGATCTTCCACGGATTTGCAACTGTTGAAGCCAAGGATGCCTGCGGCTTCAGTGACTTTAACATAGCGGTCTAAGGTATCAAGCTCGGGAGGTTGAATAGTATTGGGGAGTGTCATCGCGGGGTTACTGTCTGTTGATTGCTGTGATAGGAATTTGGCTTTGTTGATTAAATCCTGCACCACTATGGGTTCCCCTTTTCTTTGATCGCACTAAAGAGGGTAAGCAGTTCGGATTTTTTGACCCGTAATTTTTTGGTCAGGGGAATCGAATAAGCTGGCAAATCTCCCTTAATCACCAAATTATGAACTCTGGTGTGTTTTCCAGAACCAAGAAGAGAAGCTGCTTCAGTGAATGTTAGGTATCGGTCATGCGGATAGGAGTCCTCTTTTCCGTATTTAAACATTTTCCGAATTATGCGGTTTTTGGGTCAGCATATTCATCAAATCATGGTACCTGACTTTCTTTCGGTTCGTATGGGGCATTTGATAAGCCTTCAGATACCCGTTATCAATAAATGATTCAATTCTGCGATAATCAACATAACTAAGCACTTTTGCTGCTTCACAAAGATTAAGGTAGTAATTGGGATGTTCATCAAAACGGTCTATTTTTTTCATTTAGATACTCCGTGGAGACGGGCGAGTTTTTTTACCTCGTCCAGGCAGAGGAATTTCCTGCCGAGTACAGTGGATTGAAAAACAGATAATTTTCCTGATCTGATCAGGTGATCAATTGAATTTGTGTTTGCATAACCAAGAAGATCCCTCGCAAAAGCTTTGGTGACATAGGACCTATTTTCAATATTGATTTGGCTCATCTTTATTTTATGTATTAAATGTGTGTATTCGTTAAAGTTGCATTATATTAAACTAAAAATTAATTAATTATATTTTTTTCGTATGATTTAAAAATTAATTAATTAGTCGGATAAAATAATTATTTATGGGCTATTCGGTTCCCGGTGTGCATTGGATATAAAATGAAGTTCCAGTGTCAAATAGAGTCTGATTTTTTGGTTAATTTAATTTTCATATTTTTGACTGATAAATGATTTTGTTAATTGCTTAGCTAATATTCATTTCATAAAGAATTTTCATGCGATTCGACCGGAGGCATATGGTTCGGTTTGCCCACCAGAAATAGATCTGAAACTTCTTCGCTTCCAAGTGCTCGTTTCCAAATAATCAATTCGTCGGACATTGCGTTCAGGGCTCTTGTCCAACTCCCATTTATATTTTGAATATTACCAATTAAAAATTCTCCTGGCTCAACAAATTTCACATGCTCGGTGTGGTGCGAAAGGAGTAATTTTCCGTTGAGGTAGATATGAACTATAATTCCTAAGGAAGATTTTTCGAAGACAGTGCTTATCATCTGCCACGAAGATAGGGGAATTCTGCCTGAACGTTGGGTGTGTGATCTTGTTTCCAGCTCGGATTCTCCCCACATAAATAGCGAAGGTATGTTCGATGTCCTGGGCATTTCTAAGCGAAAGTATCCAGGTTTGTTCCAGTACTTTGATCCGTAAACCGCTGACCAGGTATCATTAAAATAGGGAATGTAAATCCATGAAGAAAGTGACAGTTCTTCGAATTTACCCATGAAATCAAGTGATATATGGCTGTCATGATGAGGCATTGTCAGTGCTTTTGAACCGGGGAATCTTCCTGATGTCCAGCTGGAGTTATGCATCACGCCATGACTGATCGGGGAATTTTTCTTTTTATTTAAGATAATACGATTCGGTTCAATCGTGTTCATATAAGGTTTCAAATGTTCGGGTAGATTTTTTAATTCATTAGACCCGAATTTGTTTTGGTTCCTGTAGAAGGTGAAGTCAAAAACGGCCAAAACATTATCATCTGAAAGATATTTCTCTATCCTTTCCTGTTTCCTTTGAAGACCGAGGAATCCGGGTTGATATAACTTTTCATCTCCAAGGAGGTCGGAAAAAGAGTTTGTGAGAATTGTATGGTTTGAATCTGATGCAGGTTTGTTAAACCTGCTTAAATATCCTAAGGATGTTTCGCTAGTTTTGTCTTTAATTTCAACAAGTCCTTCATTCACCATAATGGATGGTTTTTCCCCGGGAATTATTGAGAGAGAGAATTCAGTTCCCCAATCCACAATTTCCTTGTCCTCGGTATGTATGGTAAACTGATGCCCCCACTTATTGATAACAATGGTTCTTGCTTTCCCCTCTTTTATTCTGATGTCTTTGGGACCGAGAATTTCAAATTGTCCGGGGCCCTGGAAAATAAAATCCACCGATTTGTTGAAGCGCAAATGAATCCCGCCGCCTTTTTTAAGCTCGAAAGTTTCCGGTTTCCAAATTTCTCTGTTTAAAGATTTCGATTGATCGAGGTGGACTTGGTTGTGGTCGATCACCACCGCAAGGGGATTTTTAGGAATAATGTTGGCGCTCGCAAAAGAAGCTGTGCTTTCCTGATCTTTATCTACATTTCTGGTGAGCCATGAAAAACAGATTATGAAAATTGCGGCAACCGCTCCGAGTAAAAGAAGTTTCTTAAAAGGAGGGGGGTGAGTATCCAATTGATCTGTCTTCTTATTGGAGAATTTGAGAAGGTCTCCGAGGTCTTCTTCACGGTCCAGCAGTTGCTCATGCATTATTGCATAAGTTCGAAAATAGGATCTGGCCGAAGCGTCTTTTTTTAGCAGACTATTTAATTCGGGTTCCATTTCTTTCTTCAGATGATTTGAAAAATAATCCGCAATGAGTTGTTTTTGATGTTTTTTCATATCTTTACTGATTCGAAATAAGTTTTTGGTTCATACAGTCTGCCAAAGAAAGGCGTAGCCTGCTTGCCTGTTTGTAAAGTGCTTCTGGAGTTTTCTTCATTTGTTTTGCTAGCTCTACAAACGATCCTCCCTTATTGTAAGGAAGTTCTACAAGCTTGCGGTTAAAATCGGAAAGCATCTTTAAGCATTCTTCCAGGTATCCAAGTAATTGATCGCTTTCCTTAAATTCCTCGATGCCTTCGTTCAGAATGGTTTCCACCAAGTCATTATTCAAAATGAGTCGACTTCTGGCTTTGCCTCTCCTGAATTTTAAAATTTCATATCGTGCGATGACGCACATCCATTTCCCAAAATTTTCTTCGGGATTTTCAAGTTTACTGAATTTCTGCCAGGCAATGATCGAGGTTTCCTGCATTACCTCCAAAATATCGTCGTGATTTTGTAAGCCGTTTCTTACATAGGCACGCACAAGTGGTTCATACTTACTGTATAATTCAAGAAAGTAGGTTGATTGCTCTTTTTTTTTCGTTAACACTATACTTATTACTCCCGTTGAAATTCAATCCTGACATGATTACACGAGTAAAGCAAATAAAAGTACAATAAAGTCTAAAATTCTTATGAAATTAAATCTGTACTTATTAATTTCATTTAAGTTGTGAACTATAATTAGTCAGTGAGAATTATATTAGAATGCATGAATATTAAGTAAAAAAATTATTTTGAATGGTTGTGAATTATAGATGAAAACAATTTTATAGATTGGAACAATAACCACCCAACCAGCTCGAAAGGTCGCATTAACTCAGTTCGTATTGAACTGCAATATGTCATCTTGTTGTCGTTTTTAAATTTTGTAATCATCAGATTTTATTAAAGCTTTTTCACTTTTAATTTTTAGATGATCTTACCCGGATGTGGAAATCAAGAGTGTTCTGCTGATCATAAAAGAACGCGTCTTATTCATACTTTTAAAATTTGGAATTAAAAAACACCAAGTTTGTACTTTTATCTTTTTTATTCTGATTAGATAGTAAAATATACTTACCAATTGATTTGGACAAAAGTCAATGAACATGGACTCATCGTCTGATAGCTTTTCAAGTGGTTTATCATTCAATATGCGTCGGTGGCTGACTTTTTACAGGCCGAATTTCAGCGTTTCATTTTTCGCAGTTATGGAGGTGAAACCGCAAATTTCTTTCTTATACAAACAATCTAATCTTCAGATTGGGAAAGGTGAGACGCGATGCTTTTGCTTTTAGAAATTAGAAAAAGCAGAAGGCAGGTAAACAACAAGGCCTATTTTATTTTTCAAGCTTCACCCGGGTGTAGGGGCTGGACATGTAAGTTCTGTATGGTGATTCTTTGTATCGCAGAGTTTTGCGGTGGTTGCTGAAGAAATCGATTCGTTTGGCTTTGGGATCAAGTTTGATGGTGGCGGTCCATTGATTGCCAACCTTTTCCATTTCCATGGTCTGATCGTCCGGGATCATTTCGCTGATGTAATTGGGGCTGCCATCGGGAGCACGGTCGAAGATCCACCAGATACGACCACTTTCCTCACCGGAATCCGGGGCGAAGGATACACTTACTTTGAGCGTTTTGCCTTTGAGTTCACTTTTCACTTGAGGGGGTGCGAGGAGGTCACCTTTCGTCTCATCGGGAAAGAAATGCTTGAGCATAAACCCTGATTTGTTCTGTTGATCCCGTTCGGTTTTGGGATGACCGCGTTTTCCATGTCCGGAATTGGCACCGAGGTAAACGGGAATGGTTGGGTGGTGTTTCCCACCCCAGGCCATATCGAAGGCAACGAAGTCATGAGTGCCGGGATGAAAGAGCATATCCACCCCCCGTTTTCGTAACGCTTTCAGGTTGCGGGATATGAAGACTTGATCCGAAATGTCGCGGGCAAAGTTTTGCAGGTCTTTCCAGGTACCGCCCGCATCCAAAACGCGTTCGTTGAAATTGGGTCCGAAATGCCCGCCGGTAAATCCACCTCTTCTACCGGGTTGATCCCGCAGTACTTTCCATGCGTCCTCGTCATTCATACGAAGTGGGGAGTCCCAGATCGGAGAAACCGTCGCGTGTACTGCGGTCATACGCTCGTCGTGAATGATGGCCATGGAGGGGGAGGCACCGTTTTTGGATCCGCCGGAGGCGGCAACCTTACCCTTTTCAAAATGATCTTTTTCTGCGTATGCGGTGGTGATCGCACGCATCAAGGTGGCGGGCCAGGCCCAGTATTGGATTTTGAATCGGGGATTAAGGGTCTCGGCAAACCGCTTCTCCGCCGCCTGGGATAATGCTCGTTGCCCGTAGGTTCCCGGTTCCTGCACGACGGTAATGACGAGGCCAACTCCGCCCTCCAAAAGTTCGCGCTCGGTGGGGTTGGGCCGGGCATCCTTTTGCAGTCGGGAAGGGGAACTTCCACCAGTGAGGTGAAATCCCTTGGCTTTGCGGTTGGAGGGCACGACCATGCGGACGGGGATACGGTACTCCTGTCCGGGCCATAGGTCACCCACATTGATGGTGACCAGCTTCTGCCGTGTTGCGATGGGACCTTGTACCTTGTGCCAGTCTTGGAGAACCTTGATTTGAAGGGTGCCTGGGTCGCGTATTTCCTCCATGTCGAACACCTGCATACTGAAGGCTGAGAAGGAGAAAAAGAGGCTTACGAAGGTGGCGATGACAATTTTATACATAATGAACAGTTTTAAAGTTAGCTTTATTTTTTGAGGTATTCCCGAAGGGTGGGTAAGTTACCCACTTCTTTGAGGATAGGTTTTGGGTTCCTGGAATAAGCAGGGGGTCGAAGATTGGCTTCAATGCTTGCGGCGTGTTGCACCAAAAGTTGATCGAGTTCTTCGACCAATTTTGGCATTGATTGAGCCAAGTTCTTTTTTTCTCCCAGATCCTTGGATAAATCATAGAGTTCTCGAATAATTTTACCCTTCACTTTTTTCTTAACCATTTTCCAGTCCCCCTTTCGGATACCGTCCACTTCATAGTAATGAATCTTGTGGGGTGATTTTACACCCTTTTTGCCCAGTAGGATTCCATCGATGTCCTTGCCGTCAATCATGCGATCGTTGGGAATTTTTGAGCCGGTTAATTTTGCAAATGTAGGAAGCAGGTCAGTGGTTACCCCAATGGCTTTTGTTGTTGTCCCTCCTTGGATAGTTCCGGGCCACCAGGTAAGGGTGGGTACACGCATATGTCCCTCGTATTTGGGACCACCTTTTCCTCCTCGCAAGGGTCCCATGCTCATACCGCCGGCTCCGCCATTATCGGAAGTGAAGATGACCAGGGTGTTCTTATCCAACTTAAGGCTCCTTAATGTATTGAGTACCCGGCCAATGCTGTCATCAACCTCCTCGACATGGGCTCGATTCACATTTCCTTCCGCTCGTTGAAGAAACTTGGGCCGGGCAAACCTAGGGTTATGAACATGAGAGTGGGGAATAAAACAGAAGAAGGGTTGCTTTTTATTTTTTCTTATAAATTGGATCGCTTCATCAGTAATCACCTCCGCCAGAAGTGCCTGATCATAGTCATCCGAGACATGGGCAACTGCTTTGTTTTGAAGCATAACAGGAAGCGGTTCATAGGGACCGCGATTGGTAACCGGATTTCCCCTTTTGTTTCCCGGCCACATATCATTGGAGTAAGGGATTCCAAAATAGGTATCAAAACCTTGGGCAAGCGGCATAAATTCTGGTTGGTCTCCGAGATGCCATTTTCCAAAGCATCCGGTTGCATATCCATTTTCCTTAAGCATTTCGGCTATGGTAATTTCACTTGGGTTTAATCCACGATGATCTCCTGGGAAATTGACAATGAAACTGGGTATTCCTTCTTTCTTTTGAAGCCCTCCATCCATACCTATACGGTTGGCGTAAGTTCCAGTCAGTAATGCGGCTCTCGATGGGGTGCATGCGGTATTGGCCACATAAAATTGGGTGAGCACATTGCCTTCCTCTGCCATCCTGTCCAGATGAGGTGTTTGATTAATTTTATTTCCGAAGGGTCCAATGTCTCCGTAGCCCATGTCATCAATAAACATAAGCACGATATTCGGCTTTTGCTTAGCTGAAAGGAAAATTCCGAGAATAGAAATCACTCCGATAATGAGAATTCTTTTGAAAGGTAATTGATTCATTGGAGAAGGGTGTAGAAAAAAATAAACACTAGTTAGTTATAAATGGGTTGAATCTGTCAAATGTAGAGTTTTTAAAGATAGCTTGGACAGATGTATACAATAAGAAGATATTATTTTTTAACCATTTCCCAGTGATCTCGTTTTTAGGACAAACATTCAACATTGCTGCTTTTCAGTGAAGCTATGATTAGTTTCCCTTCATTTTTTCGTAGCTACCCCAGAGTTGTAGCATAAACAGTATCGGTCATCAATTTTTACAAAGTGAAGGAGAGTATATTTATGTCCAGAAACAAATGTTTAGCGTCATCGGTGTGGATCGCAGTTTGGGTTGGTATGATCACGCCGATGCCGGGCCATGCCGCCTTTGTAGAAAAAGGTTCGGAAGATTGCGATATGACGATGGTGGATTACCGCTGGCCCTGGTGGCCCGAGTCGACCTATTTTGCGCTTTGGTATACGGGCGTCAAACCGTCGCAGACTGTTAGTTTCTATGGAGGATACACAGGTGGCCCTCCGTCTTTGGAGCCTGACTTCTACCCGAACCTGGACAAAGATGTTCAGGATGCTTACCGGCCCGGCTCGGTCTGGTCATTCTGGGGACATAATGAAGAAGGAGAGCCGGTTCGCCCAATCGCCTGTTCGGAATATAACTATCCGGCTCAATACATTGGGGAAGGCGCTAGCGGCGCGATAGGCGGTCCGGCTTTTCCTTACATGAAGGCGGGGAATTGGTACACCATGATGATGCGCGTATGGTCGCCATTGGGGGTGGAGAATCCGGATTACTCCTATATGGGCCGCTGGACCAAAGATGTTCAAAACGATCGCTGGCATCTGTATGGCGTTGTAAGGATGCCCGTGGCGGGCACGACGCTTAATGGTGGTGGAGGGTTTCTTGAAGATGCGGGTGGTGCAGGTAGATCCCTTCGTGCCTTGCACAGACGACTGGGGTATGGCCGCAAAGATGGCAAATGGCACAAAACGAATACCGTGAAGTTTCAGATCCCGCCTAAAGGAGGCACTGCTCTGGACACGTATTACTACGTTGGGACCATCGAAAATAATCAGGTTCTTAGTATGGAGCGCACTGCTAACCCCAAGTTGAAACCCACAGGAGCGCAAACTGAATACTTGGAGATGGGCAAGAGTCACGAGGTCACCGTTGACCAGCCCGACTTACCGACGTTGGATTTGCCTGAAGTGAAAGCCGTAGAGGCGGTATCGAATGGCGAGCAGGTTCTCGTGTCCTGGGAGATGACCGAAACATCATCGCCCCAGTTCGCCTATAAAGTGGAAGTCTTTGATAATGCCGGGTGTAAAGGCGAGCCAGTTGTCGTGCATCAGGCCAGGATGCCTCATATGACCGATCTATTGGTCGAAGCCAAAGTGGCCGGACCAACGGTTCGTGTTACGCTGATGGATGTGTTTGACCAAGAGGCTGAGCCTGTTGTCGTCAAGGCGGCCAAAGCCGCTGCTGCGCAAAAGGCCTCTACGTTCAAAACAGCGCCTGGACTTGAATACAAAATGTTCTTCAATAATGCGGCTCGCCCCATCAATGTTCGCTATCCGGCCGAGGAGAAAGCATACCATAGCCGCACCGAAAGTCATTATCTGGTGTCATACAATGAATTAACCGATGATAAACTGGTGCAGCAGGGAATTTGCAGCGGGTTTGACACCTCACTTCTTGGCAACCGGAAACACGGTTACGGGTTTATTTATGAAGGAATATTGCGGGCGCCGAAGTCCGGCTTATACCTGATTCACATGAAAGCCGCCGATGGTTACCGCGTGGAGGTTGACGGTCGGGAAGCGTTTGATTGGGATGGATTGCATGGCCCGGAAGAAAAGGTCTTCTCGCTAAACCTGGCCAAAGGCGACCATGAGATTGGAATCAAATACTTCTTCGATAAAGTAAGGCCTTACTTCAGCCTCCAGTGGGAAGGCCCGGGGATTGAATTGCAGGACATTCCTGCTTCAAGCCTGTTTCATAAAGTAAGGGCTGATGCTCCTCAGGTAACACTGACAGTGCAAGACGACGCAGACGCGGTCTCTGCTGTCGCCAGGATCATATCCCGGGGGCATACCCTTAATAGGATCCAGGTATTTTCCGATGATATGGCAATCGCCGCTTTTGAAGGAGAAGAACTGAAAGGGGCTGATCCGGTTATCAGACTGCCTGATCTTAGTCTTCCGGCGGGCAAACAGAAGATCTGGTCACGTCTGTTTTATGACGGCAATCACACCATCGATACAGAAGGCGGTTTCGTGAGCGTCGCATCCACTCCGATTGAAGGCTGGGAGCTTGGTGTAGCCGGTGAAGCCAATGTCCCGCGGAATATTACCCAGACCAAGCCCGATTCCTTTAGTTTTGTAGGTGAAGGTGAATATGCTATCTACAAGAATATCACGGGAGATTTCACCCTTACCTGCCGTGTTGATGATTACCTGGGACAAAACAACGAAGCGGTGAATCGTTTATCATGGGTTGGATTGACTGTGCGAACCGATGCCTCCAAGAACAACTATAAGTGGGGACCCGAGGTTGGAATTATGCAGACGGCGAAATACGGGCTGAGGACGACACCGGACCACCTTGATCTAGGAGCGGGACGATTGTCTCATCACCCTTTGACTAAAAACGGACATAAGTGGTTGCGGGTCGTTCGCCGCGGACGGTTGTTTTCGGCATTAACATCGATTGATGGAAAGACATGGGAGTATGGCACTACCCACTACAAGAACATCCGCGACAATGTGGGGGCTGGCATTGTGTTTCGCGCCTTGCCACAGGATGCGCAAACCTACTTTCAGGCAAGCGTATCGAATATAACTCTAGAAAATGGTGTTCCCGAAGACTTTGCCTATCCGAAGGCCAAAACGGCGACAAATACTCGCAGTCTTAACTATACCGGTCTTGCGGTGGCGCCATCGAACGCGGATATCGTTGTTCTGCGCTCACCGACACAAGGGCTGCTCCGGACCATAGACGCTGGTCAGACATGGGAAACGATCAATGGGCAACTGAACGGTGCCGCAAACTGCGTACGCAGTGTCGCCATACATCCCCAAAACTCGGACATTATCTACCGCGCCGCCGGAAAAGCCGGAGAAACCGGCGCTTTTGAAGGCGGGCTATACCGCAGCGACAATGCCGGTCAATCCTGGGAAAAACTGGACTTCCCAGGCGATTTTGACGGAGCAGGTCCGTCGAGCTTGTGCGGTGAGATTATTGCTTTTGTTCCCAACACGCCGGACATCATGCTTGTCGGCTGCGAAAGCAAGGGTCTTTATAGAAGCGAAGACGGCGGCACTACCTGGAAGCAGATCATTGCTGATAACCAGAGGTTCACAGCCGTAAAAACCGATAAATGGCATTCCCAGCATAACGGCAACGCCTATATGCATGCAATAACCTGCCCGGACGATATGATGACCCTGCTGGGATTAGGTAAACCGGCAATTAAAACCACGCAGAACAAAACGCGCGCTTATCTGTCATATGATAATGGGCAACATTTCCGCATCGAAACCGAGCGTGACGATCTTGGGTACCTAAACTTCAGCTTCGATAACGCAAGCATGCATATATTCGCATACGCTACGACGCATGGTCTTGTCCATACTACCAGCTCGGGACGGGATAACTTTTGGCTCAGGCAATGGCCTGCGCTGAGTAACGGCCGACCAATCCTTGCAATGGCAGCAGGTAAATGGGGAGTTAACCCCTGGTCGCGATGTTTTAGCCAGGCACTGGAACCTAAGGCTGAATCGGAATTGCTTGTAAGTCACATTGCTGCTGAGCGGTGGACTGAGCAGAAATATACGTCGGAAGACGAAATAGGCGGCATCATCGCCATTGATGCCGATTGTGTTACTCCCAGCACTCCTGTTAAATACTGGTGGCTCCTGGGTACAAACGGCCTGTTCCGTGCTACTGAATATCCTGATAAATTTACAAAAGTTTTGAAAGCTGGCCAGTCATTGTAAGTGTATTGCGCGAAAGCACTGGCGATCAATGCCCAATCCCGAAAGATCGACGGCTCGATAAAGGGCCTTGCAAAAATCCGTCGGACAGCGCAAAAATAAATGAACAACTATTCTCCTCCACACTATAAATTTGGAATTTTCAGATGACTGTACAGACGTCGCAAAAATGTGCAAACCATGTCTTTAAATCGAGGCGGACGTCCAATTCCTGCCGAGCATCGACCAATGCGGATTTTTCGTGGCTCTATCCTGACCGCCGACGAACATCTGAACCTATACGAAGCCCCATGATCACTCGCATCCTACTTTCCGGACTTTTGCTGACCTCTCTGGTCTCCGCGGATCCACCATCCGAATTCTTCAATGGCAAAGACCTGACCGGTTGGAGCGGGAACGACGGCTTCTGGTCGGTCAAGGACGGCGCAATCGTCGGACACTCCGATCACCCGGTGGCCAAAAATGAGTTCATTTGGTCGGAGGTAGAAGTACGCGATTTCCACCTCGTGGTAGATGTCCGGTTAACGCCCAACAACCGCAACGCGGGCATTCAGTTCCGCTCGAAAAAGACGAACGAACACGGGCAGGCTCACGGTTACCAGGCGGATGTCGGCGCTGGTGTCTGGGGCAAGCTCTATCACGAACACGGCCGCGGGAAACTGGATTGGAACAACCATGCCGCCGAAGCGGTGAAGCCGGGCGAGTGGAATCGTTACGAAATTCTCGCGGTTGGCGATCGGATTTGGACCGCAATCAACGGCACACGTTGTGTTTCGGTCAGGGATCCGCAGGGCGAACGCGCGGGGTTCATTTCGTTCCAGATTCACAGTGGCCCGGCACAGACGGTCGAATATCGAAATCCGCTGCTCACGCACAATCCGCCAGTTAAGCTGGCGAACTTGAACGAGGCCGAGTTGAACGCGAAGTTGACGGTGATCGGGGAGCCCGCCGCGCCTGCTGTGCCTGCCGCACCGGTGAAGCGGCGAATCAAGGCGCGCGAGGCGTCAGCAGCTGCCCAGGTCGATTTCAATTGGCCGGCGCGAATCGCAGCGGCGGATCCGGGCTCGCAAAAGGAAACGTGGGCGAAGCCGGATTTCGACGACAAGGCCTGGAAGACGATGACGTTGCCGGGCCATTTCGAAAACGCCGGGCTGCCAGGTTTCGACGGCGTGGTCTGGTTTCGCAAAACCATCGCACTCACCGCCGAGCAGGCAAAAACGCCAGAACCCACGCTCGGCCTCGGCCAGATCGACGACATGGATGTGACCTGGGTCAACGGCAAACGAGTTGGCGGCTACGAGGTCCCTGGTCATCACTACACGGTTCGAAATTACCCAATACCCGCCGATGTTTTGCAGGCTGGTGAGAATACGATCGCAGTTCGGGTCATGGATCATGGCTTGCCGGGTGGCATCGCCGGAAACCCCGAGTTGCTCGTCCTACGGGTCGGCGATCACAAGATTTCTCTGGCTAACGAATGGAAAATGGCTGCGGGCGCGAATCTGGCACAGCTCAAAGCCGCCAAAGTTGCTGAGCCCGGCAATCCGGCGCCTGACGCCGAAACGCGATTCCAAAACGGCTTTGCATTGGAGCGAGGCGACGTTGTGGCCTTCATCGGCGGGTCCGGCATGGTGAAGCAGGTGGAGTCCGGTGCGCTGGAGACGTTTCTCACCCACGCGGCTGGCGGCAACGCGGTCTACTTTCGCGACCTGGCCTGGCAGGCCGACACCGTTTACCAGCGCCAACGTCCGCGCAATTTCGGAACCCAGGCGGAGGCGCTCGATCGAATTGGTGCGACGATCGTAGTGGCGGCCTTTGGACAGATGGAGGCAATGGACGGCGCCGATCGGCTAACCGAATTCATCGACGCCTACGAGGCCGTGCTCGAAGAGGTTCGCCCCAGGACCGGACAGATCGTGCTGATCACGCCGTTCCCGTTT
>Ga0209715_1002261_pt1 | contig 14891 bp, 4 predicted proteins | sample COGITO_mtgs_1205_2_FD_184809 | JGI IMG/M metagenome (GOLD analysis project Ga0209715, IMG submission 184809) | Pelagic marine microbial communities from North Sea - COGITO_mtgs_120503 (SPAdes) (version 2) | ecosystem: Environmental > Aquatic > Marine > Epipelagic ...
CGCTCTGGACTGATCTACAAATGAACTGATAATATCTCCGGATTTTAAATCATCCTTCTTCTTGGCAAAATAATCCTTCAATGCTTTCTTACCCTCATCATCTAACCCGACCTTATTTGCCATGCGGGTAAGAACTGTAGAAGTCTTCAATGCGTCTGTAGAAACTCCCGATGATAGTGAGTAGCTTGAGCCGAGCCCGTAGGAAAGGTCGCCTCGGTTTTTTAGCATGTTTTCAAATAAGAACTGCTTTTGATTTTTACCTCCGCCCTTCGGCCCTGGGCCTTCGGGATTAGAATCTGGGTCGAGAATTATTCTCTTAAACTCTGGGAATTTAGGATGATCCTTAATTGTTTTTAACCATTTTGGATACGGCTTAGTTGGAGCGGGTAATCCATAAACCTCCCAGAATGTGGGTTCTTCTTTAAATTCTTTAAATACCTTTTCAAAACTGACTCCTCGTTTTGTTCTTATACGGGTAAGTCTTTTATTAATATCATCAAACCTATCTAACTGCTCCTCACTGAGCTCGGTGCTTTGAACTCCTGATTCGAGCTCTTCTTTCTCAAATTCTCTTAGATTACCAATTGCTTCGGGCTCAAGATCATCCGCGGTCTGCTTTGCCTGATCCTTATTGGTTGCGGAATCGGTCTCGGCATTATCGAAAGATCCTTCGGGTGCTTCCTCATATCCGAGGACTGAATCAAGTGGGTTTTCGTGGAGCAGGGGGTCGCGCTGAAGAATATTAGATGCGTTGGCTGAATTGGCATTTGATTCAGTCTCATCAAATCCACGGCCTGGGTTTAATCTCAGCCTGCCAGAATTGTATACTGCTTGAATGATTGGTTTAACCATTTCAACCATAGCATCCATGTCAGGAATTCCGTCTTTATATAAATCGTTCTTTTCGGAAATTCTTATCTGTCTTACCTTTTTCTTTTCTTCTTTGGTAAGCTTGCTTGGATCAACTTGTTCACCTTTCTCATTTACGCTGACCGTGCGGATCATTTCATCGGCAATATTTTTCCAGCCTGATTTTGATGGGTCGCTTGCTTCGGTTAATTTGAGCTCAGTTTTAATCTTCAGTTTCTTATGCAAGGCGGTAATAAATTCGAACCATACATAAGGTAGCAATCCACCAGCTGGGCCACCGGGAAGTTGTTGTACGATCCCATCAGAAGTTTGAGATGATGGGTTGTACTCCAAAGACTTCATCACATTTTTGAGTGCGTCTTTTCCTCCGCCCTTCTTCTTTACTTGCGCAATTAAAAACTCTACCAGTTGAACAGCACTGACATGAGCACCGGAAGATACACCCGCAATCGCATTGGCATCCATGTTCTCAATGTCTTTATTAACCGAATCAATTACATCAATCCGTGAGTTAATATAGGTGTCTTCTGCAATCTTCTGGAGGTCTTTTGGAAGTTTGTGATTATTACCTTTTTTCCATGTACCGTTAACTCTTTTGACCTTCGCGGTTTTACCGTCGGGCTTTGTAATTTCAAATGCTTCTATATTCTGAGATTCTTTACGGTTCAGTAAATTCCTGAGCTTCTTCTGGATCTGTTCATTGACTTTACGATCAAGGTCAGCAGCCAATCCAATATTCGCCTGCTCCGATCCAGACCCTGTTCCAAAGGTTGTTTTCTCGGGATTGAAGTTATCCGCCCTACCCTTACCGAACATGGACAGAACGGGAATGCCTTCGTCCACAGCTCCACGGGCAAATGATCCATGGGCTGATGTTTCTTTTACCTTGGAAGTTGCTTTCTCTCCTGGGCCGAAGAATACATAATCATCTGGAGCAACTGTCTCAGTACCCCATGCTTTTGCAGCCTGAGTCTCTTCTTCTGCTGCTTTTTCCGCATAGGATTCTTCGAACTTACCCTTAGCTTCTTCTGCTTTCTTTCTGAACTCGGCAAGAGCTTCTTCGATTTGTTCGCGGGTTACATCGGGAGATCTTTTTAATGCCTGATAAACTAACCAAGAATCAATTGCTCCCTGCTCAGGTGCATTCTTACGCTCCTTTGTTTTCCTACCCATTCCTGGGCCGCGGTCATTTGCAATGTCATCTTCCCAGATATCTAAAATTGTTTGAACGGCATCTGCTTTTTCGCGGTAGAACATGAATTCAGTTAGAGTTTCAGTCCAAACCTTTCCGCCGTGAATCTTGGCAAATGCTCCACCAGTTTCTTCTCCCTGAAATGCTCCGATTTCATCGTAGTCAAAGATCAATCCTTTAAGCTGACGCCTGAGGTCATTCAGAGTTTTTTCAATTCCCGCCTTCTCCTTTGGATCGTCAGTCTCGGCTAATAGCTTTTCGTATGCCTCGATATCCTTAGCCATTTCGGATGCTTTTCGCTCGATTACCTGATGATATCTTTGCTGCTTAGATCCTCGGAAATCGCGGTCGTCCAATATCTCTAATGCTCGGCCAGTGGCTAATTCATAAACCGTCATTTCGGATAAGGTTACCCGATCAAGATTTCCATTAATAAGCTGCCGACCATTGACCCCAGACTTGCGATCCATCTCCTTTAGCCTGAAGAGCATCATTGCGGCTACGGTGGTTCCCTTTTGAGGCTGGAAATATATTCTGTCTTTTTGTCCGACTTCCTTGCCCTTGCTCTTTACCGCTTTTCCAATCGCACGCTCACCAATATTTTCCGGCATTGCTGCGGATGCACGAACAGCATCAAGAAGATCGAGATATTCCTGGACGGTTTTATCTCCGAACCAAGGGAGTTTGTCCGTAAGCTTACGGCCATTGATAAAGGGATTGAATGCTTGGCTTTGGTCTGGGTTCGCAAGTCCTGAGCCGAGGGCTGTTGGCTCCTGCTGCTCGGATTGGGACTCAACAAAGGAGTCTAACGCATTTAAAGATTCTTCTAATAGTGTACGACCGGTGGGATCAAATTTAAGTATCTTTGAAAGAAGATCTAGTATTTCGGTAAACAAGGATTCTTTAACCGGTGTGTCGGTTTCTATCTTAGATAAAAACTTTTGCAGTTCTTTATCCGTATAAAGCATAGCGAGGAACTCATCAAACTGAGTTAAGTAAAAAGGAACTTGTTTTTCCGAAATAGAATTACCGTAAGAATCTTTGTTTGGCCGAATCGTTTTGTCACTCTGCCAACCCTTTCTAGCTTTCTTCCACGCTCCATATAAACGCTGCATGTTTTCATTTGAAAATACAGGAGTCCGTTTTTCTTTGGTGTAGTTGGTGGACTCCACTACTGTTATTGCATGCATCATTTCGTGCAAGATAGTCAGACCCGTTCCACCGGGATACACTACTACACCCCCAGGATCAGCATTCTTCTCTTTATTATAAAAGTAAGCTCCTCGGTCAATTTGATCGGACACTTCATCGATAACACCAACTCTTACCTTTTTAAGGACGCCCGCTTTTTTTAAACGTGCGGCTAACGCCTTTTCTAACTCCGTTCCGTTGCTTATTAAAATGTCTAAAGCTTCATCGCTTGAGATCCCGCCTTTTGCTGTCTGCTTAAGACCCTTATAATCAGACACTTCTGTTCTGGATTTTATAGGTGCCTTAGCTTTGAGTATAGATATTGGATCCGATGCAACATCTTCCTTTTCCTCATCAACGGCTTTAGCCTCGGGCTCGGGCGCCGCCTTTGTCTCTGTCTCTGTCTCTGTCTCTGTCTCTGTCTCTGTCTCTGTCTCTGCCTTCTCCTTCGGCTCGGGCTTTGCGGCCTGCTCCTTCTCATTCAATCTCCAATTTGTATATTTGAATAGATAGTCCTGGGTGTCGGAGACTCCGTTTACTTGAACAAATTCGTGTCTGTTTCGTTTTTTGTTCCATACCTTTTGCCAAATTCTATCGTCTTCCCTTTCGGTCGATGCGAGCTGGCCCAGAGTATATCTTTCAAAATTCTCTTCCTTAAAAGACATCTTTCCGGGACCGCCTACATATTTATGGTAGGTCATGTGCGGAGTATCCTTCCAATCAATCGCTGCTTTTTCGGGCTGGATTGCATCCATGTACTGCTTGAGCATGGTGATCTTTTTATTGATCTCGGTAAGCTCTGCTTTTTGCTCTTTGGTTAGCTCTTTCTTCTTCTCGCTCTTCTCGGGCTCGGCCTTGGCCGCTGGCTTGGCTGCTGCTTTCTTTGCGGGTGCGGCTTTGTTTGTAGGTTCTCTCCAGAATTGTACGAACCGTCTTTGTTTTTCGTTTAATGCGTTATCGGCTGCTTTTTTATCTGCTGATACAAATTTATAATACTTTTTATCAAGACGCTTTCTTACAAATTTATTACCGTCAAGCTTGGGTGCGTTAACCCATTTACCGTTTTGCCACTTTTTCCACTTACCGTCGGGGCTGCGAAAAACTACAACCCATTTACCCGGAGGAGTCCCGCCTTTTTTCGCCTGCGCCGATCCAAGAGCTTCGGGGTTAAGAATTTCTTCTTTTCGCTTCTCAAGATCAACGATTCGCTGACCAATTAACATCGATGCGGATTCGACCTTCTGCTCGTATTCTTCAAAAATCTGAACCACGCGCTGACCGTCCGGAGCTTTCATGCTCGCGAGTTCAGATAGACGGTCTCCGGCTAGAGCGCTTGAGAAAATGGCGTTGGCTTGCAAGCCGTTCAGATCCATCATTTCGGCTATGATTTGGCCGAAGGTAATATCTTCTTCTGTTAAAGTTGTTGATGTGGTGTTTGCGGCTTGATCAGTATTTCTAGCAATTCGTAAATACTCTTTTAGGAAGTTAGACATCTCAGTGCTGTCACCCGGAGACATTATGAAACTTTGATTCTTACCCCCTTTCGACAAATTGATTATTTTAGACCTGTAGTTGGTTACAGCATCCGGAGATCTAAAATCCATATCATCTATTTTTCTAAAAAGATCGCGAGCAAGCCGAGCATCCATTAATTCCAATTCCAGCTCACGGTTTTTCTTAGCAAGCTCCGTTTTTTTCTTATCGTAGTATTTAAGAAAATCTGAACCTTCCTCTAGATCGGCACCGCTTGCATCTTGGAACTCATCGTCTAAAGCCTGGATATCGGATTTATTCTTTTCGATCTCTTCGTTAATTCTTCGGACTTCGGCGGTTGCATCTTTGATTAACTTTTCTGAACTCCTTGATGATTCGCCTCTATTCTTATTGAGCTCCTTAAGAAGTTTTGCCTTAACCTTGGCCGCTTCCTTTTCAAAATCCTTTTCGTTAAGTACAAGCTTCTTTAAATTGGTTACCGCTTGGCTGGTGTCTTTAAGCTTTTTAAGTTCGGCTTTGTAGAAATCTTCTTTTGCTTTTTCGGCTGCTTCTTTGGTATCAAATGTTTTTGCGGATCCCGCTTTTCTGGTTCCCGGTTGTCTGGTGCGAAGTTCGAATTTATCTCCTTTTTGAGTAACTTCGGCTCCGGGCATGAGGGCTTGAGCTTGATTGATCTGTTCTGCTGTTTGATCAACTGCCTTATCAATATCCTTTTGAACTCTTGCGACTTTTACTTTCTTACTCTTGGCCTTGGCTGGGAGGTTCTTCGCTTTTTCAATCGCCGCTTTCGTTCCCTTAATTGTTTGCTTAGCACGGACAACTCGTTTCCCAGCGCTTTTTTGTTCTTTCGGTTGGCCTGCTCTTTTTGCGCTGTCGAATTCGTTTTGTGCGGTTTGCAATTCCAACTCGGCTTTTTTAAGTGTCTTTTCTAATTCGGCGGTTTCCGTTACATTTGTACTGGTATCTCCATCGATTTCGACTTCCTCGACTAGCTCGTTTACTCCAGCTTTTGCGTCTTCTCCTTTAAGGGTTCCCAGGACTTCAGCGGTTGCAACTGCATCCTGGGCATCAATCTGGGCTTCGCCTAAAGGAGTAATTGCTTCCTGGAGCTCAAGATTTGTATACGCCGACATTTCTGTGGGTAGTATATTTTTACCAAGGATTTTATTAGTTGCTTCGGCTACTTGTTTGGCACGGGCTTCGCCTTCAGTTTGAGCTATTACCGCGACCTTACGCATCAAATGATTTAATGCTTCTTCATCACCCATTTGCTGGATTGGCATATCATTACCGAAGAACCTTTCAGCCATTCCTGCTCGTTCCTGATAGTACTGACCGAATTTCGAACCGTCCTTTGGTGTGCCGTTTGGATTAAATCCCATCTTGCGAAGGATCATTTGATCAAAATCGAACTTCTGTTGTTTACTTCCGCCCGTTGTTTCGCCACCAATGAATTTCTCCATTGCTGGGTGGATGACATTACTTAGAAAGTTTTGGTATTCAGTTTTTACTTTCGGATCGACTTTGTGACCGGCGAGAAGATTTGCCCATTGGTAAGAAAACCACTCTTCAGCCATGCGTAGTTTACTCATTCCTTTTGAGTTCTTCGCTTTATCTACCTGTGCTTTTTGTGCGTCGTCTAATTGAGAATATTTAATCTCAGGTATCTTTAAAGTGTACTGTGCAAATGCATCATTCTGAGCATCCGGTCCGATGGAATCGAAAATATTAATCAGCTCGGCTTTATCCATCATCAAGTGCCTGGCGAGGTGACCCGCTTCATGAAGAAATACACCCAATGGATCCTGACCGATTTTGTTTCGGTTAATATAAATTACAGAAGTTTGTGTCTCGTTATCAAAATGGTAAGAGCCTTCCATTTCTTTATCCGCATAGGGAGTACGGTCTGCTACAACGATCTTTAGATCCTTCATCGCGTCAGGATTGATCGCATACAATCGGCCCATTATGTCGGTTAAGACTTTTGTTGCATTATCCTTAGCCTCAGCATTTGCGTAATTGCCCTCATTTAAAACGTGGGCGGCCGCGGGTCTTGCGTCTCCAAAGGAGTGAAACTGATTCCGGAATCCCGCAAGGTTTACAGTACCAGTCTGTCCGGTCTGTGTATCCTTTACGCCCTCGTAATCAAAAGGAGTTCCTTCAAAACCGACATTGGGCTTAGCCGAAAATTCATATGCTCCACCAAGTAGACCCGGTCCTAATCCGATGATTCCTTCTGCAACAATAGCATTATGATCCCATCCTTCGCCCGGTTCTTTACTCCATGCCTGTCCGAGAAATTCACCACCCATACCGGCAGCCGCATCGACTCCGATTTCTAATGCTTCGTTCCCCGCTCTCTGAAATTTTGTGAATTTTGGATATGTCAGTTTTGAGCGTTTCCATGCTGCTCCATCAATAAGTTTACCGCCTTTAATTGCATTTCCACCATGATGTAAGGATGCTGCAATTTTACCACCCATCATACCTGAAAATGAGTCAAGCAGGGCGATCGGCAAACCCTTCTTTAATGCTTTATCTTTTATCGCATCTCTTGTGATTTCATTATTCCAAGCAGCGGCAAATATCTTCGGGTTTTGCCAATCAATATTTAATTCCTGCATTCCCTGAAGTACCATACCGGAATATTCAAGAACCATGGATGCAGTACCCCAGTTCAACCGTGCTGCAATACCAGCTCCGGTTACTGCTCCGCCAGTTACGGTAACGGGAGCAAGTGGACCACCTGCTAATCCGGCGGTTCCACCAGCTGCGGCTCCGCCTGGAATTGTATACATACCTGTTCGCACATATGCGGGAAGGAAAGAGGACATAGATTCCACAAACAATTCGGGAATCGCTTCGGCATTATCAAATAGTAGATTTCCTACAGAATCCCAGAAACCTTTTGATTTGTAATTCTGAAATTTCTTTGCGGCTGAACTGGTTGGGATTTCACCAAGCTCTTCAGCAGCTTGAATAAATTTTTCGATTTCGGATTGGTCAGCGGCATTTAAAAAGAAATCATCAGCATATTTGCTCATTTCATTCATCTTTAATCCACGACTCACCGCATTGCTCATGCTATCCGCCATGCGAGAGAAAAATCCTTTACTCTCGGTCTGCTCGACAATCTCGTCAGTTAGTCCAAATTGGGATGCGAGCTGTAATGCTTTTTCAAATGAGTCATTAGCCTCCTCCATTGGAGCTTTAAGATCTTCTTTTCTATTTCCCGCAAGCCATTCTATCTGTGCTTTTTCTCGATTAGAATAGGCAGATCGTACTGCATTCATGATCTTGGCCACATTTAAGCGCTCTTCTCCACCTAATTCATTAAATGCTTCCTCAATCGGTCGTCCTTTATACTCTTTGATCCCCATTTTCTGGGCTTTTTCAATATCAAGAATATCGGTATCCATACGGCTCATGCCGACCGGATATCCGTCAAGCATTCCGTTTTGAGAGAATAGCATTCCACGGTCACGCATTTGGCGATCCTTAGCCACTGATTCGCGACGAGTCATGAATCCGGCCATATCTCCGCGCATTGCCGCAGCCATACGATCTTGTTGTGCGTAAAAGTCTTTTGACTGCTTGCCCGTCTCAGGGTTCACCATTCCTTTTATCTTATTTCTTGGGTCAGTTCGGTATAAATTGGATCGTAAACCAGTTTCCGGATTGACCATTCCTGGATCCTCGAACTCCATCTGGTCAAGCATTTCATCGGTCGCCTTCTTGCTTCTGGGTTTGGAGCTGGAAGTAGACTTTCTTGCTTTTAATGCATCATCAAGCTGCATGCGTGGGAGCATGGTCATTTGATCCATCAATGCCGATTTCTGTGCACTGGATCGATCGGCTAAGGCCCGGCGCATTTCTTTCTCTTGCTTTAATCTTTGAAATTGATCACGCAAGCCATTTGGGGAGTTCCATTGAGTAAACCCTTTTAATCTTCCGCGCGCTGCTAACTTTTCATCGGATTCACCAAAGAAACCATCTTCGCTTTTACTAAGCTCAAGGTCGCCTTTGTACATATCCTCGATCGCATTGGCGTAATCGTCATCGGTTTCAAAGTCCCCGTCAAAACCACCAAGACTCTGATAGTACGGTCTGAATTTTGTCTTTACGAAGTCATCGTAGCGATCTTCATATAGCTTGGCTGATGTGCTATGAGCGCTGGCATCTTGATTAATATATGTGTACTGCTTCTTGGCCTGCTCGTAAGCATCTAGATCATAATCATTAAAGTTTTGGTAGGGCTGAGCTTGCTGCTGAGGCTCTTGCGGAGCGTATTGAGGTTGAGCTATTGAGCTTTGCTGCTGAGGCTTCGGCCCGCCAAATGGCTGGTACTGCCTTTGGATTGGCTTGCTTAGAAACTTTTCGAACCCGTCATCTTTTTCGCCCGAGTTGTCTTTAATTCCGAGGTCAACTTGATCGTCAAGGGACATAAGTTTTAGGCGTTAAGCCGAGTATGGATTATAAATAGGTTGAGACCTTCTCTTTTTGGCGTATGCGTCTTCGTTAGGTTGTCCAAGTGCTCGGTTGTAATCTGTACCAAATGGGTTTGCTATCTCTCCGCGCCTAGCTTGATTTGTAAAATCCGCGTCTCGTCGATCTCTTTCCATTGAAGCTGTCCACTCTTTTACCCTCTGACCACCCATACTTTTTCGCATCTCTTCTCTATTACGATGTCCGATTACTCCGTATGAACCATCTTTCTTTTTTCCGTACACCGGAGTTTCCATGCTCTGTTTAGGAGCTGGTGATGGAGGAGGAGGAGGAGGAGCTTTTGCAATTGGAGCGGGTGCTGGTGCTCGCTGGGGTTGAGGCCGTCCAGGTGCTTGGGGTAAGTCGTTAAATACATCCTCTATTGGACGCATGTTAGAAACATCGGGCGGAGAATACGGGGCTTCTGGCCTTGCTGGTGCTTCCGGTAAATCTGCAAATACATCCTCTATCGGAGGCATGTTTGAAACATCCGGCGGGGTGTATTTTGTTACATCATCTCCAGGTCCGTCGGTCGGTGGTAACATGTTACCTTCACCATCCATCTGAAGCGCTGGGTTTTGCTTAAATATCTCGCTTACATCAATACCACCGCGGTCACCCTCTGTTGCTGAATCTGGAGCCGGGTACACTTTTTTAGGAGCTGTATATTGACCGGGAACTGTTACAGTATCGAGATTATCCATCGGATTCGACGCCTCTAGCGCAGATCCCATTGTTCCCTCTTGCACGGTTTCGGGGGCTTGTCCTTGTGGATTGTAGCGATAATTCTGTATGAAAGCGTTTTGCTGAGCGGCGCTCATATTTCCAAACTCTTCAGTTGTAGCGGTTCCGTCGGCTCTAGACACTGAAGGGGGGTTTATGCTAGCGGCTTCGTATTGCGACTGGAGGTCTGCCATTGGCGGGGTGTAGCCTGAATCTTTTAATTGCTGGTACTGAGCTTGGGCAAAAACATTAGAATCGTCAAATCGGCTTCGACCGCTGTAGTTTGATACTGCTTCGTCTTTTTGTTGATCGCTTAAGCGGTCAAATGCTCCGGCTCGGCGTCCGTTTGTTGCGTCATATCTATCCCTAAGAAAATTGTTTTGGTCGGACTGCTTCTTTTGCTGCTTGATAAGATCCCCTATTTGGCGATTTGCTTCGGCCTGCATGTTCATCTGAGCGCGGTTTGCTTTAGTCGCTCCGCCTGTTCCGAGGGGTACATTTGCGGGTAGCGATTGAGCAGCGTCATTTAAACTTTTGATTCTTTCACCTATACCCGTTGGGCCTGCGGGCTGGGCTGGAGCCTGAGCCGCTCCGCCCTCGGGTTGTTCTAAAGTTTTTGGGGCTGCGGCCTTCTCCTCGGCAGCCTTTACCTCTGCGTCGGTTGCGGGAGTTGCTGCGTTTACTGCTTCGTCTGCTGCTTTTTTACCCTGTTCTTTATAAAAAGGTTCTGAAAAACTACCGTCGGCATTTTCTGTAAAACCGTAAGCACCAAATAAATCGGAGTAGGCTTCATTTTGAGATTCCGTTCCGATTATACCATCAACAATACCACGAGCTCCATCTTTAAAACCTAGAGAGTTATTTGCTGACTCTAATGCGTCTTTTACACTACCTCCCCCGTTGACCGATCTCCAATCATTAAAAGCTTCAAATAATGCGGGGTCTTTTTTGAACGCGGCGCCCATGGCGTCGTGCGCGGGACGCTGGTTATCGTTATTGATGTCGAATGTACCTAATCCTAACCCACCGGTACCGTATAAACTGTTAAAGCTTTTATTTAACTCTTTAAATTGTTTAATCGCTTCGGTTTCTGAAATTCCCTTTGCCTTAGCATATCGACTTATCGCAGTATCCATAACGAGAAGAGTAGTTGCGGGGAATTACGGCATCAACCGCTTGTAATTCTTCTTAATGGCTCCTAAAGGGACACGCATGAAGCCATCCGGGCACATTAGGCTTGGATTCTTGCGTAGCATGCGGTTTGTAATTTTGCTCTTTTTAGGTGCTTTAAAAGTGCTGGCCTGGTCGATATTATATAATGCGATCGCCGCAGCCAGAACATGGTCATCATGATGGCCCGGGGCAGCTTGAGGTTTGCCTTTATCACTAATTACAAAGGTTTTCATTTCTTTCAGGACATCGGGATCGGGGATATCAAAGTTCTCCTCAATCAATTCGGCTGCCATATGGTCAATTACTGTCTTTCGGGTAATCTTATCGGTGCTCCATCCATAGCTTTTTTCCACCATTCCGCTCGAATCATTATATCGGCGACGGCGGTACACGCTCAATCCAGCTTCCAATAGATATTTTAATAGTGCCAATCCGGAATTATTAACCTCAGGGATGATAAATGCGTTCCCGTACCAACGGGCAATACCTTCAATCTCCTGAGCGAGCACGCCAATGTCCAATCGGCTGTGATGCAATGCGATCAAACGTGGGACATGCCAGTTACCATGCCAATCTTCAAAGGGGGCTTTCCAAACCTGAACAGAATGGAAGTCAGGATCAGCTGCTAATCCCTGCATTTGTTGATCCTCTCCAGTGCATGTATCAACCGAGATCAAATATTGAGAATCATATTCCGGTTCCTCGTAAATTTTCCAGTTCCCCAAGCGGTCAGGTTTAAAACTAGCGGTTTTTCCATCGGTTTGGACGCCAATTGTTCCCATTTTGGGTTTAATACCAGCCGAAGCCTTTGACATTTTATCTAGATTGCCAACATGAAACCGTGGACGGGAGGACATTAAGAAACATTCCTCGGGATCACTCGGATATTCCTGGCGGAATTTGGAAAGATCACCATTACATTTGTCCTGAAGAACACGGCGACGCCAATGAAGCTGTTCAAGATTTACTCCAAATCTTTCCATCTCCTCCTTTTCGTCCTCCGTCATGGTGTCACTGAAATCCTGACGCTCGGATTTAGAATTAAAGGGAATAACCGAGTCCTCAAATTCAAACCATGCGGCAAATATCTTTGCCCATTCATTATCCTGTACCCATGTCCGGTAAAACCAACCGTTTGGGCCATTAGGTGTGGAGTCAGCTACTACCAAAGATAAATTGTCCCCGTCATATAAACTCTGCAAATATCCAAGAGCGGGGTCCCGTTCTCCCTGCATGGGCCAGAATGCAACCTCAGTCATATTACCAACCTGAATTGTACCCGATCGGCCAGCATTCTTGGATCCCGCGGTCTCTTTACCATAGGCTGATCCACTTTGGAGTTTGATCAAGTCCGCAAGACTACCGCCGTCGGCCACAGACCCTTGGCCTTCGGTCCAGGGGAAATGGTCGCTCTCCGCATACCGGCGGTAAATTTCGAAAACCTTGTCACTTGTACCGCTAATATCCCCCATCAAAGATCCGGCAAGATTTTCATGCTTTCTCATGTGGTGATATGTCAAAGCCTGCGCGCATGTACTCGCTCCTTTTTGCCGGGGCTTCAGGATAATCATCTTACAAGGCCGGTCTTCGAGCTGACATTTCCGGTAATGGGCAAACATTCTTTTTTGTAGTGTATTTGCTATCGGTTTTATGTCTTTTCCCCGTTTATCTCGGATTACTCCGAATGTACTAAACCAGACTTCCGGGTCGATTCTGATTAAATTTTCTAGTTGCTCGGTATTTTCAGTCATTGAATCGGGTTTGGCTTGTGAGTTGGACTGTCGTCCATCTTAACGTCGTATTTATACTCGTATTTATAATGATGATAGTTATGTACCGTACACGCCGGGACGCTCAATAAGACTAGAATTCGAATTAACACTTCCAGCGGGCTCGGGCTGCTTTACCTCTTTCACCCGTCCAACTTTTGGATCGCGCACAAAATGATTTACGCCTACCCGCAGCTTTGCTTCCCTTTTTAACCTTACCTGTAACCGCAGTCTTGAGCTTGGATCCGGGATTAGCTTTGCGATATGCCGCTACACCCTTCTTTGTCATACCGGCACCAGCTTTTGCGGTGCGGTAATTAGCTCCTTTACCCTTAGTCGTCTTCCGAATGGGTTTACTTGGTTTTCTTTTTGCGGGCATAGCTGGCCTTTTTCTTACCGGGCATGTTCTTGATAGGCTTTTTCTTGGCCGACGTTTTCTTTTTTCCGTATGTTCTTCCGAATCCTGGCATTATTTTCCTCTGCTCCTTCCTTTAGATTTGGGTACGCAGTTAGGGACTTTGCGACCTGATTTATTCTTCATACCAATTGCTTGATATCCTTTCCAACACGGGCCTTTCTTCTTGGCTGTGCCGCTAGCTTTTTTCTTTTTTGCTGGCATGGTTATTTCTCCTGTTCATTGCCCGAGCCAAAGCCTGTCGCTTTGCTACTTCTGCGGGCGTGTTCATAAATTTAATTTGTTCGAGGCTGTGCATTATTCCTCCCCTATTTCATCCAAGAATTCCTGGTCGGGCTCGAATTCGACTGTGGTATTGCAGAATCTCTCGATTACACCTATTGCGAGATGTGACATTTCTAATTCATCCAGGTCTGACTCCTCCCACCAACGGACAAATACCGCCGATAATTCGTGTTCAAACTTTTGTCCTGGGCCTTTGTCTGGTTGGTTGCTGCTCATAAAATTGTTATGCGTTCTGCGGTCCACGGCCTGTGAATAAGCCCGCGGGTCTTTGGTCGTTTTTTCCTAGTCTTAGGGCTTCCTTAAATACTTCTACGGGGAAGTCTTCGGGTCTGCTTCGGTGGGCGTCGCCCCACCCCTTTTTATCCTCAAACATCCACTGCTGAAACATGTCGTCGATTACCTCATTTGGGATAGGCTTGCCCTCCTTTACCGCTGGGTGGTTCTCATCAAAAGGTTCTGATCCGTGGTAGTCCTTATACTTACTTCGTATAACATCTTGGTATTCCTCTTTATCATAATCGTAGTAGTTGGGATCCACGTCATAGTCGTAATAACCGAGTTGGGATTTTCGATTACTTACTGTTTGGTGAGCGTACCTTCTTTTTGCTTCCGCAGCTTCAGCCATAATTTCTCCTCCCCTCGTCCCCCATGTCTTCAGTCTTTTTAAGTCGGGTATTGGTATAGCTTTTCGTGGGTCCGCGTATGTGTAATCGGGAGACCCTGGGTTGGGGTCGGCTAGATAATGCATCCCTTCATGAACACTATTTGACTCGCCTCCTGTATAGGTGTCGATTGTTGGTTCTGAGTCTCTCGTGCCATAGTATGTCGCTGCGGCATTGAATGGACCTGTTGGGCTGTTTCGCTGGGTTAGTCCTCTATCTTCGGCAGCTCCTGTTTCGTAAATATTATGTCTCACCTTATCGTGCCTTCTGTCCCAATGAGGTTTCGGTAGAAAATTAGCGCCGCGAATTTTGGATGGGTTATCTACTCTATCCAGTTGGTGTGTTTGAGCTCGATCCACTAAATAGTCTTCCATAACAGCATCTCGATGTGGAAATTGTTTCTTCACATTGTCGTCAAAGCTTCGAGATTCTACTACATAAGGTTTTCTGCGGTAATAATCCGAACCCATACCGTGATTATCGGTACCTATATCTTCGAGATTGGTCTCGATAGCGCCTAATTGGATAGTATTACTCATTTTCGATCTCCAATGGGGCTTCTTTTACTGATTCTGTGTAAACATCGACAATTTCGTTCAAATCCATACCCGATTGTCTGAATCGGGACATGA
>Ga0209715_1002274_pt1 | contig 14853 bp, 8 predicted proteins | sample COGITO_mtgs_1205_2_FD_184809 | JGI IMG/M metagenome (GOLD analysis project Ga0209715, IMG submission 184809) | Pelagic marine microbial communities from North Sea - COGITO_mtgs_120503 (SPAdes) (version 2) | ecosystem: Environmental > Aquatic > Marine > Epipelagic ...
GTCCAACAACATCAGTATCCACTGGATTTACAGTTACAATACTAGAGGTGATGTCTCCATCGTAGTTATCCGAAGCGGTTGCACCTGCATCTGTATATGTACTTCCTACTTCAATATCAACTGTTGCACCTCCTAATAAGGTAATCACTGGAATAGTGGTGTCAACTACATTAACGGTTCTAGTAACCTCCAAAGCAGCATTATTATTAGCATCACTTACGTTATAGGTTACTGTATACTGTCCAACAACATCAGTATCCACTGGATTTACAGTTACAATACTAGAGGTGATGTCTCCATCGTAGTTATCCGAAGCGGTTGCACCTGCATCGGTATAGGTTGATCCTACTTCAATGCTAACTGTAGCGTCACCTAATAAGGTAATTACTGGTAGTGTTGTATCTTCAATAACATTAATATAACCAACTCTTAGAGCCTCACTCGAAATATTCTGATTTGATTCGCTTGATAAAACTACATTAGAGATCTCTAATGTATACTGACCTAAATCTACAGTATTTTCAACGAAGATTGGAAGCAGTAAAATAGTTTCATCACCTGAGTTAATAAAATCATTACTTACAGTATAAATTAAAAAACGATAATTGTTATTTCCTAATGAGGATATTGAAGTTGTGAAATTATTTAAAATCGAAGATTCAACAACGTTGTCTAGGTCAAAAATGAATCCTTCTGGAACATTTAAGTCGTATTGAACGGCTCTTATATTTTCATTGTTAACAAGGTTTAAGGGTATTTCATAAGAATTCTCTCTAAAAACATTTGTGTCTGAAATAGATAAATAATTTGGTGAAAACACATTAGCTAATACATTAATGATTTGTTGTTCTTCTGGTGAGTTATTTCTGATAGAAATATTCTCATTAAAGCTTCCAGTTTGTGATGGCGCAAACTCAAGTGCAACAGTAGTACTTTCATTAACTTCTAAAGTTGTTGGAATTTCTAATGGAAACAACAACTCACTGGAATCAAAAACTAACTCATCAATAATTAAAGTAGCAGACCCTGTATTAGTTAGAGTAATATTGGTTGTTTGAACTTCTGTAATTGGTATATTTCCATAATCTACAACTTGAATATTAGTTGAAAGGTTAGGTGCATTAATAGTAAAACTACCATCGTAAGCTCCTGAAAGAATATCTCCTAAATCTACATTAGAAATAATAGAATTTGAAATAGGTAGCGCATATGTTCCTGAAGTAATATTGGGAATAACCTTAAAACTAAATACTTGACCATCATTACCAATAAAATCAGAATTTGAACCAGAGTACGAAACAAACCTCAAGGTGTTGCTGTCTATCATATTAGCAGCAACGCTATGGTCACTAGCTCTAGTTGTTAACGCTGCAGAATTTTCCACAAAACTAACATCGTTAGGAAGGGTAATATCAAATTGGAAGCCACTGAATGGCTCCATATTAGAAATTGTAACAGGTATTATGATTTCAGAATTAGACACACCTTGCCCTGAACCAATATAAATTTCATTTACTGCAAAAATATCAGCCTGTATTGTTGTACTTTGAATTGCTCTTAAAGGATCTTGATCATTCGTTGAAAATGAAAGAACACTTTCAACTACTTGTTTGGTGGAAGTATCCACTTCAACTGTAAATGAAGAACTATTACCAGGTGTTATGGTTAAAGGTAAAGTTTGTACAATAGAAAAGGGTGCATCTATAGTAGACGATAAAATCACCAAGTCTTCATTGCCAGAGTTATTAACTGTTACACTTCGAGATGGAGATGAATCAATTGGGATTTCTCCAAAATCTACCTCAGATGTTATTAAATCATATCTAGGTCCCAAAAGAGTTACACTCCCATTGGTAGAGTTTACACTCACAGATTCACCATTTTGGTCTGAAAGAACAATATCTGACATTAACAAGTTGTATGTTCCAGGTTCATTTTTACTGCTAAAACTTAAACTTAAGACTATTCCGTTGCCAGCGCCAATCATTTCATTAGATGCAGAATAGACCAATACACGAATGGTGTTTTCATCTACAGTGCTTACAGACAAGGTGTGGTTTTCTGCTCTAGAAGATAAAGCACTTCCTGAGGTTAACTCATAGGCATTTTCATTATGGCTAAGATCAAACTGAAAAGCAGTTACTTCGTTTGAATTAGCCAAATCAATATCTAATGTAAAGTTATCACCTACCTCTACAGATTCCGATGAAATACTGAAAGTATTTTGAGCGATAGTTGAAAGACTTATGAATACTACTATTACTACTAATATAATTTTTTTCACAAATAACTTATTCAATAATTAGTTTTTTATTAGCAATGTTTTTTACAGATCCGCCAGTGTAAGCAGTGATAAGAACAATATAATGCCCTGTCTTTAGTCTATTTAATTCCATTGGTGTTTTAGAGATTCCTTCTCTATTCTCTAATACTTGTATATGTAACAATCTTCCAAGTAGGTCATAGACTTTAGCAACCACTTGATCCATTTGATTAGGCAGGTAGTATTCTAAGTTTACCAACCCTTCAGCAGGATTTGGATATAGATTTATAAACTGTAAGTTCTTATTCTGAAATGGAGCATCGATTGTGCTTAATACACCACTGTTAAGAACTGCATTTAATTTTGCTCCAGATGTAGTTCCTACAACTGCTTGTTCAATATCAAATTCTTGTGAGGCGTCTAGTCTAGTTAGAATTTTTGTTTTAGAACTTGCTATCATCGTATTGTTAAAGCTATACAGCATGAGTATTTTTGAATCTTCTTGCATGTAGTCTAGATGTTCTATGCTTGGTAACTCTTCTGATAAGGTATAGTCAAAATCTGTATTAAAAGCCAGTTGTATTCCGCCAATATCAAAGTCAGACTCTACATATAAATCATTGCCTTCCCAAGTAAAGTTGGCAGTTCCTACAGCTTCGCTAGGATAAAACTGAATGTCATTAGATCCAACACTGCTATCGGAATCATCACTAGGATTGAGAATAATATCTACCGTGCCAACAATGTCTAATACATTAATAGTTTCATCAGCATTCACATCTCCTGCAACAAAGATGAAAGGGGTTGGATTGTTCCCTAGAATATAATCCACATCATGAACAAGATCTAACACATCCACAGCAAAATCTCCATTACTATCGCCAAGTGTGGAGGTAAGTGGCGCTGAGGATACGGTTTGTGAAAAGTCGGTCTCTTCAAAACTGGTTCTAAGTATTTTATATTTGTAAAAGTAGGTCTGGCCTTCTAAAACATCAAAGTCAGAGTAATAAATACCCGTAGTGTTTTCATCGGTGTCTTCTATAATAAGTGATTCGTTGAGCTGAACCGGCTCACTTTCCACTCCATCGGCATCTACCTGGTAGCGGTACATGTTATAGCCAAGGGCATCATCCAGTTCATCTGCACTAGGCGCAACCCACTCCAGATCAATCTTTCCTAAACCACCTTGGGCTAAAAAGCCAGTAGAGGCTGAACCTGCCGATTGTAGTAAGAAATTAAAACGTGAATCCTCTATAGGAACAAAAAAGTTATCTAAGTCCATTGCTCCTTGAACACGAATGCGGTTGATCCCATCAGCAGCACTTACTGTAATCGTATGGTTTACTGTATATATTTTACCATCTTCTGACCAGGTACCCTCTTCGTTGACTAAATTCTGTGTATACGGAAAAACTACTCCATAAAAAAGTTGTGGATCAATTGTAGTATCCATTGCTCTATTGAAGTAAACCTTAAACTCATGTTCTCCAACTCCTAAAGGATCCATTAAAGCGTATTGATCTTGTGCGTCTTTTCCATTAACTATAACTTTCCAAACAATACCATTTGTGAGTTCACTTGGTGTTGTTGCATAATTTACAGTATAAATTCCTCTAGATCCATCTTCAAAAAAATCAATAACTCTAGATGCCGCTGTCTCAATATTTCCTGTGCCAAAATAATTTGGTTGTGTTAGTGCTGCATTGGATCCACTTCTAAAACTAACACTTAGAGGATTAACACCAATATCATTAAATGTATTATTCATAATATTGTTGTATTTGAATAAATCAGAACTAATGTACATTTCTAAAGGTCCACTAGCATTGCCAGTCAAATTTGATACTCCACCAAAATTATTAATGAAATTTGTGTATTCGTATACATAATCACTATGGTTATTAGTTAAATCAATACTAATATTTTCAACAATATTTGAATTTCTTACACTGTGAGTTGTATTCTCGTTTGGACCATAGCTTAACCATTTTATTTGTGCGCTGTTATCTGTTAAAATACATTTTTCTAAATCAAGATGTGACCCTTGCTTATTATCAAAGATTATACCTCCACTTACATTTTTTATAATACAATATTTAAAAAATGATTGACCGTATAAATTCATTCCACTCCAATAAACATTTTCAGCTGCAAAAGTTATTCTGTTATCAGTTGTACCGATTGCATTTATATCTCCGTTGATAGACATAGTTATACCATCACTAAAATATAACTTTACACCTGGCTCAATTGTTAAGGTTGTATTTTCAGCCATTGCAAAATTACCTGAAACTAGATATTCTTTATCAGGAGTTAAGGTTAAGTCTTCTTCATAATAACCAAATAGTAAAATTGAATTTTTAACATTGATTATAAATTCAACTGGATCTGAAATATATTCTTGATTTGGCCCTGACCAAGCTGTAAGATTAAATCTAATATCCACATTATTTGCAACCCCTTCAGAAATCTGTATTTTTAATGTCTCAAATAGATTTTGTAGTGTTGCATAGGCAGAAATACTTCCAATTTGAATTTCTGATTCAATAATAGTAGCTTTGGTTTGGTCTTCAAACTCTGCAAACTCAATACCTACACGAACGTCTTCAGTTGGTCCCCAATAGTTTTTTATAAGTGGCAAAATCTCAATAGTTTCACCTGGTTCCCAAAAGCCATTCCCATTTTGACCACTTATGGTATCTCTTTGAACTGAGGATATAATAGCTAATTCAGGTGTTGGCTCAACCTCTATTGCTGCTAAAAAATCTACAAAACCAGGTTGAGATGATCCTGGATTGGGTGAAGTATTAATCAAATTCCCAAAGATTAATTCTTTACTATCTTCTGGTTTTATTTGATTATACAATGCCATTGCTCCAGCAACAAGTGGTGTAGCCATTGAAGTTCCTGTAAGTGTAGCATATCCTCCATTTGGCACGGTACTCATAATTCCAGTTCCTGGAGCTGCTAATTCATAATTTAGTAATGTTGCATATGCTGTATAAATAGGCCCATCTTGATCATAGTTAGTATAACCAAATAGTGGTCTAGGGCGGTCTTCTATACCAAGTACATAGTTATATGCTCCAGGATACATTGGAGCACAACCTAAGCAAGGTCCTATTGGTGCTCCATTATTTCCAGCTGCACCTACAAGAAAAGATGAGTTATATGCAGTTTCAAGTGCTAATTTTAGAGTTGATGATTCTGCATAGGATCCAAAGCTCATGTTGATGACAGTTGCTCCATTGCTATTTGCATATTCAACACCGGCTGCTATGTTCGTAGCATTTCCTTGACCTGATGATTGAAATACTTTTATTGGCATTAACTTTACATTCCAAGCCGCGCCTGCAATCCCGATGCCATTGTTCCCAACAGCACCTGCAATCCCTGCAACGTGTGTACCATGCATATTATCATCTAGGGGTGCGTTATCTAAGTTTATAAAATCCCAACCTCTTATATCATCTATATATCCATTTTCATCATCATCGTATCCTGCTACTCCATTAAGTTCGGCTTCATTTATCCATGTATTAGCTGCTAAATCTGGATGGGTATAATCTACGCCGGTATCTAATATGGCGATTACCTGTGACCCGTCTCCAGTAGTGTACTGATCCCATACATCATCAATATTAGTGGTGGTAATGTTGGTTTGTGAACTGTATAATGGATCGTTCACTTCTATCGGAAGAATGCTATTTGTGGTACTCATTTTACTGGCCTCTTCTGCTGTGATCATCTCACCTACTTCAAAGTCGTCAATCCCGTAGATGTAATTAGGTTCTGCATACTCCACATTAGGATCGTCCTTAATTTGCTGAATTAGTTGTAAAACATTCTCTTGTTCATCTGTCGTTTTTACAACAAACACATTTTTCATAGTCAGTGGCTCTTTTGGAGTATATCCATTGTTAGGGTTGGCTGCTGCCTGGGCTGCATAAAACGCTTTTAATCTTTGACTATTGTCAATACTGGCTTCGATAGCTTTTTGATGGAACATCACCTCAGATGAGGCTACTTTGTCTTCAATATTTAGTAGTTCCCCTACATTAAAACTAGAGATGGCCTTTCCATTTTCAGTATAAGTAACACCAGCATCAACATTGTCTTTAAGTTTAACAATGAGCTCTCCTGGTTCAAAATTATTTAAGTCTTGCTGAACAGCAATGGGTGTTTGGGCTAGTAAGGTACTAGAAAATAGAAAAAATAGGATAATATTTTTCATAATTTTATGATTTGAATGTGTTTTTTTGATCTAAAAGAAATATATGATGAGCTATTTTATTTGCAAATATTATTTTAATAAATAACTAATCAATTTATAAGTAAATATACTAAAAGTTAAATTTTAGTTTTAGTACATTTCTAGTACATTTAAAAAGATAATATTAAGAAATACTCAAAAAACATACAATTTCTACAATAAAAGTTAAAAGTTTTTGTAAGATTAATTTCCATATACATAATGAAAGTCATCTAAAGCTATAGTCTTTTTTCGAATCACTTTTTATGTTTCTAAACAATTTTAGATTTAGCCTCTAAAACAAAAAATCCGAACAGATATGTTCGGATTTTTTTGTGGTACCTCCAGGAATCGAACCAGGGACACAAGGATTTTCAGTCCTTTGCTCTACCAACTGAGCTAAGGTACCTTTGCACTTAGCGGTCGCAAATATAAAGCGAGTTTTTCACAACTACCAAATAAAAATAGAAAAATCTATTGTATTTTTGACATTCACTTTCAAATAAAGAATGAATCTAGTCATAGACATAGGAAATACAAAAGTTAAAGTAGCTGTTTTTGAATTAGATACAATTATCACCGCTGTTGTTTGTGAGGAAATTAATCTTGTAAAGGAATTAAAAAGAATTTCTAACCAATATGCTTTTAAACGAAGTATTGTGAGTTCAGTAAAGGATATCAATGAAGAATATCTTGAAGAATTACAGAAATTACCATTTTTAATTACATTGAATACTGATACTCCATTACCATTTAAAAATCTTTATGCAACTCCATCAACATTGGGAAATGATAGAATTGCGTTGGCTGCCGCTTCGGTGTGTATACATCCATTTAAAAACACACTAGTCATAGATGCGGGTACATGCATTACTTATGATTTTATTAATGCTAAAAATGAATACTTGGGAGGTGCAATTTCTCCAGGAATAGCTATGAGATATAAATCTCTACATCAGTATACCGGAAATCTGCCCTTATTATCTAAAAATGAGGAGTTTAATATCATAGGTACATCAACTAAATCTTCAATTCATTCCGGTATTATTAATGGAATAAGCTGTGAAATTAAAGGGGTAATAGCTCAGTATAAGCAAGATTTTGGTGATTTAACAATAGTTTTAACAGGAGGAGACACAAAATTCTTGTCCAAACAATTAAAAAATAGCATCTTTGCTCATCAAAATTTTCTCCTTAGGGGATTAAATAAAATATTGACATTTAACAATCAATAATGATTAAAAAATTCATATTCATTTTAGCTGTTCTAATTTCAGCTCAATCTTTTTCACAAAGGTCAACTTCATCTCCGTATTCTTATTTTGGTGTTGGTGAAGAATTTGGAACAAGAACTGTTGAGCAAATAAGTATGGGTAGTATTGGAGCTGCATATAGTAGCCCAAGTTATTTAAACTTTGTAAACCCTGCTTCATTATCTGAATTAAGACTTGCAACTTATGTATTTGGAGTATTGAATAATGATTTGACCATTAGCGATGAAACTATAAATCAATCAACAAACTCTACAAGTTTAAGCTATTTTAGTATAGCTTTTCCATTAACTAAAAAAATGGCGGTAGTCTTTGGTATGCAACCTACTTCCTCAGTTGGCTACTCTCTAGTAAATACATTGAATGATGATGATGGTAATGCTGAAGAAATTACTCAATATGTTGGGGCAGGTGATGTTAATAGAATTTATGGAGGAGTTGGATTAAAGCTCTTTAAAGGATTTTCTGTTGGTCTAGAATTAGATTTTTTATTCGGAAACATACAAAACAGTGTGTTAAATGTTCGTGAGGATGTTACTTTAGCTACAAAAAATGTTGAGGATTCAAATGTCAGAGGAGGTTCAGTAAAATTAGGAGCTCAATACAAAACAACAGTAACTAAAGACCTAAATTTACATGTTGGAGCTTCTCTTAAGCTAGGGAATTCATTGAATTCTACTGGAACTGAAAATTTATATTCTTTATCTATAGGTGCTTCAGGATTTGAACAGCCAAGAGATACCATATTTTCTGGTCCTTTATCAGCAAAACTTGATAGACCTCTAGAAGCCATAGTAGGTTTGGGTTTAGGGAAGACAAACAAGTGGTATGCAGGAATAAATTATAAAACTCAAGATGCACTAGTAGCCTCAGGTTATTTTGATAACAGTGCTGAAAGTTTTCAATATGGACAATCTACTAGGCTTTCTGCAGGAGGTTTTTTTATACCAAAAATAAATTCAATTTCTAGCTACTGGCAAAGAGTTACTTATAGAGGAGGTTTAAAGTTTGAGAAATTAGGACTTCTAGTTAATGGTAACCCTAATACCAGCTCTTTTACAAGTATAGATGACTTTGGCATATCTTTTGGATTAGGTTTCCCGTTAGGTAATAGATTATCTAATATAAACCTAGGAGTTGAATATGGTAAGAAAGGAACTACAGATAACGGATTATTAGAAGAAAAATATGTTAATTTTAGACTAAGTCTTTCATTAAATGACGTTTGGTTTAAAAAGAGAAAAATTGATTAACAAATACGATTAGAAATGAAAAAACAAATTATTTTACTTACAAACCTATTTCTTTTTTTAGGGACACTTGCTTTAAATGCTCAGGATGCACAGCAGGAGTGTAATATAAAATACAATTTATTTAAGGGAGATTATCAATCAAAAAAGTATGAAGATGCGTATCCAAATTGGATATATTTAATGGATAATTGTAAAAAGTTATCTATTAATGTATACAAATTGGGAGATAAATTAGCGCAAGTAAGATTTAAAAATGCAGAGAATAAAACAGAAGCTGCAGCTCTTGTTAAACGAGTATATCTCCAAAGATTAGAAAATTTTCCAACCATAGATCCTGCAAAAGCTCACAGTAACTATGCTACTTTTTTAATAAAAAATAAATTAGCTTCTGATGAAGAAGTTTTTGAAACTTTACAACTCGCTTACAGTATAGATCCTACTCGCATGAGCGTAAGAAATATTTACAGATATTTTCAGGGGATTACTGATAACTACAAAGATACCAATCCTCAAAAAGTTTTTGACACCTATGATGATGTAATAGAATCTGTTGGAGAAAAGCTTGCAGATTATGCTAAAAAGTTAAAGGCATTGAATGATAAAACCGAAGCTGGACAAGATTTAGATAAAAGAGAAACAAAAAACCTTAGAGCTTATACTATAAATTCTAAAGCTTTAGGACAAGTAGAATCTGGATTAGATAAAATTATTATAGTGTTATCTACTTGCGATCGTTTAATTCCCTTATATGAAAGAGATTTTGAGGAAAACAAATCAAATTCAAAATGGTTAAAGAGAGCAGTGTCAAGAATGTTTAACAAAGAATGTACAGATGATCCGCTTTTTGAAAAACTAGCCATTGCCTATGCAGAAGCATCTCCTTCTGCAGATGCATATTCTTTTGTTGCCGGGGTATTAGCAAAAAAAGGTGATGTATCAGGAGCTCAAGAAATGAGAATGAAAGCATTTGATTTAGAAACAGACCCTCTTAAAAAAGCAAATTTTAAATTAAAGTTTGCACAAGCTGCCAAGAAAAGAGGTCAAAAGTCAAAAGCAAGACAATTGGCTAGAGAAGCTATTGCTTTAAATCCAAATATGGGTAGAGCTTACCTATTTATTGCTAGTTTATATGCATCTTCTGTGAATGCTTGTGGTACAAATGAATTTGAAAAAAGGATGACCTATGTAGCAGCACATAATAAAGCTGTTAGAGCAAGTAGAGTAGATCCTAGTATAAGTTCTGTTGCTAGAAAGTTTACAAGAAATTATAAGGCTAATTTCCCTTCTAAAAAAGTTATCTTTACAGAAGGTGTTAATGAAGGAGATGCATTCAAAGTAAAATGTTGGATTAATGAATCTGTAAAGATCACTTCCAGCGGTAAATAATAATGAATCCGATATCAAATACAATAAAAAAAAGCATTGCTGCAATTCTATGTGTGGTAATGCTTTTTTCTTGCACCAATGATTCAAAAAAAGTAAGAGATTTTTTAGCAGAGCAAAATCTACCCATTGGAGTTGCCAAAGATGTACATCACGTTTATAAAGATTCAGGAAGAATAACCTCTAAGTTAATGACCTCCATTCTAAATGACTTTAGCAATAGAAAAAATCATCCATACAACGAATTTCCAAAAGGAATAAAAATCATAAACTTTGATAAGAATAGTAATGATTCTACCACTGTTACTGGTGATTACGCCTTATCATATTCAAAGACATCTATATCTGAACTGAATGGGAATGTAATTGTGATCAATCATTCAGATACCACAAGATTAGAGACCGATCAATTATTTTGGGATCAAAAAAACAAGTATTTTTTCACTGAAAAAAGTTTCATCCTTACAAAAATTGATGACACTATTGTAGGTGAGGGATTTGAATCTAAAGAAAATTTAAAAAAATATGTTGCTAAAAAAACTATTGGTAATTTAATCACTAAAAATAATGATTTATGAATAAAATCTGGAAGTTTTTACAGTACGGATATTTTGTAATAGCTCTCATTTTTTTAGTTGAAGCGATATTTGAATGGAAAGAAGATCAAAATAAAGCGTTATTTATGCTTGGTTTTTCTATCTTTATTTTATTAATATTCTTCTTGAAAAGAAATTTTAGAAAAAAAATAGAGAAGAGAACTAAATCGTAAATGGAGATTGATATCATCATCATTCTTTTTTCAATTATAACTTCAGCCTTTTTTTCAGGTATGGAAATTGCTTTCATATCTGCAAATAAATTACACATTGAGTTAGAAAAGAAAAGAAAGGGTTTTTTTTCAAACATCCTTGGAAAAATAACTCAAAACTCTTCAAAATTTATCACCACTATGCTGGTTGGTAATAATATATCTTTAGTTATTTATAGTTATTTTATGGGTAAAGTAATTATAGCCTATTTAGGGATGAGTAGTATTTTAGTTCAAACATTTATCTCCACAATTATAATACTAGTCACAGCAGAATTTCTTCCTAAGGCAATTTTTAGAGTTTATGCAAACGAGACGCTTAAGATTTTTGCTTTACCTGCCTATTTTTTTTATTTATTATTATATTCTTTTTCTTATTTAATAAATGGGATTTCAGATTTCTTCCTCAAGTTTATATTCAGCACTGATAAAGATCAACATCAGACGGCTTTTAGTAAAGAGGAGTTAGGCGATTACATTACTGAGCAGCTAGAAAATGGTAATGATAGTGAAGAGGAAATTGATTCTGAAATACAAATTTTTCAAAATGCTTTGGAGTTTCAAAAAGTTAAGGCTAGAGAAATTATGGTTCCTAGAACAGAAATATTAGCCATAGAAATTCATGAATCTGTTTCAAAACTTAGTGAATTATTTATTAAAAGTGGATATTCAAAAATTTTAGTGTACAAAACATCCTTAGATGATATCATTGGTCATGTTAATGCTTTTGAATTATTTAAAAAGCCTAAAACCATCAAATCTATTTTATTACCTATAGAAATTGTTCCAGAATCTATGATGATTAGTGATGTGCTTAATAGCTTAACTAGAAAAAGAAAAAGCATAGCTGTAGTAGTAGATGAATATGGTGGAACCTCTGGTATGATAACAGTTGAAGATGTTGTTGAGGAGCTTTTTGGTGAAATAGAGGATGAACATGATGTGCAAGAATTAATCGATGTTAGAATTAATGATAATGAATTTAAACTTTCTGCAAGATTAGAAATTGATTACCTTAATGAAGAGTACAGTATTAATATTCCTAAAGAGGAAGCTTATGAGACTTTGGGAGGTTTTATTATCAATCAAACTGAAAATATTCCTCAAAAAGGTGAAGAATTATACATATTAAATTATCAAATTATAATACTCAATGTAAGTTCATCTAAAATTGAAGAAATTTATTTGAAAATTTTAGATACAGAAGAAAATTAATCTTCAATTACTTATATAATTTCTTTAAATACATAGGCTTCTGGTTGCTTATTTACTCTGCAAATTGTATATTCGCCCATTCAAATTAAATTATTGATTTTATGGCAATTTTATCTAAAATAAGAGATCGTTCTATCGCATTAATAGCAGTTATTGGACTTGCTTTATTCGCATTTGTGCTAGATCCATCTACACTAACAGATTTCTTTGACTCTTCTAAAATAAATGAAGTAGGTGAAGTAGATGGAGAATCAATCTCTAGACAAGAATATGCAGAGGCATTAGATACCTATAAGACAAGAAATAACAGTAATATCTCTAACATGCAAGCAGCTAAAACCGTTTGGGATAATATCTTAAGAGATAAAGTTTTTAGCAAGCAAATTGATCAAGCTGGAGTAACGGTAGGAGAAATGGATATTTTAAATACCATTATAAATTCACCCTCAGTACAAAATAATCCTCAGTTTTTAAATGAAGCAGGTTTATTTGATAGAGATAGCTTTATGCAATTTTTGAAAGATACTAAAGAAAGTGATGATCAAAACCTATGGAATGCCTGGAGCAATTATATAAATGAAGTTGGGGCAAACTTAAAAAGAAATACTTACAATAATTTAATTAAATCTGGTCTTGGCGCCTCTTTAAAAGAAGGAGCTTACACGTACGGAGAAGATAATGATTTATTAAGTGCTGATCTTGTTTACATTCCTTACACTTCTGTACCAGATAGTTTGGTTTCTATAACCACTAGTGAAGTTGAAGCTTACATCAAAAATAATCCTTCAGCTCACAAAGTTGATGAATCTAGAGATTTAGCCTATGTGAAGTTTAATATTTCACCAACAGATCAAGATAAAGAGGATATTAAAAACAGCGTTGCAAGTTTTTTAGAAGACAGAAAAGACATTAATAAGGCAACAGCTCAAGAGATCGTAATTCAAGGATTAAAAAATTCAACAGATTATGCTATCTTTTTTGAAGAAAACAGTTCAGATATTCCTGTACAGGAGTCGTATTACATGAAAGATAAATTGCCAAAAGCAATTTCTGAAGAAGTAATGAAAGGCAAAGTTAATACTACTTATGGACCCTATGTAGATGGAAATTACTACAAAATATCTAAAATAACTGATGTTTTTTCTAGACCAGACTCAGTAAAGGCAAGTGGTATTTTTATGCCTTTTCTAGGTTCTCAAGGAGCTACACAAACTACTACAAAAACAGAAGAACAAGCAAAAGCCTCAATAGACAGTATCTATAAATTGGTAAGAAGAAGTAAAAATAAATTCTCTGAGATAGCAAGTGTAATTAATACAGATGCTAGTAAAGATAAAGGTGGTGATATTGGATGGGTAACCCACGATATTTCATATAATTCTCCAGGATTTGATGCTGATTTAGCAGCTTTTATGTTTGAAAACAAAAAAGGTAAAGTAGGTGTTGTAAAGTCTAAATTTGGTTTTCATGTCATTAGAATTGACGACCAAAAAAATAGACAAAAAGGAGTAAAGATGGTTACTTTTGGAAGAGAAATCATTGCCTCTCAAGAAACAGAAAATACTGCGTTTTTAAATGCTGAGAAATTTGCTTTAGAAATCTCTTCTAATGGTAAAAACTTTTATGATGTGGTAAAAGAGAATTCATATCAATCTAAGCCAGCAGTTGGTTTAAGGATTATGGACGAAAGGGTGCCTGGCATTTTAGAAACACAAAGACAAATGATAACATGGGCCTTTGGTAGTGATAATAAAGTTGGATCTATACAAAGATTTGATGTTGATAATGGTTATGTGGTTGCGATGTTAACAAATAAAACAGAAAAAGGTTTAGTAAGTGCTTCAAAAGCAATTAATAGACTTAGACCTACATTATTAAATGAGAAAAAAGCTGCTATCATTAAAGAAAAAATGACTGGAGCGTCGTTAAGTGATATTGCAACTGCGAACAATGTTTCTTTAATTAATATAGACAATACGTCATTAAAATCACCATCTATAACAGGAGTAGGGTCAGAACCTAAAGTTATAGGAGCTATGTATTATGCTAAAGAAAACCAACTGTATAATAAAGTTGTAGGTAATAAAGGTGTGTTTGCCTTTGTATTGTCTAAAAAAGAAAAAGCTACTAGTTTGCCAAACTATGACGCTTACAGACAACGTTTAGCTCAAGAAAGAAAAAATAAAGTACCAACGATTTTTAATGCTCTAAAGAAAACATCAGATGTTCAAGATAACAGGGCTGCATTTCATGGTGTACAATAACAAGATATTTTACTAATTACCATAAAAAAACCGCTACAGTGTAGCGGTTTTTTTATGGTATTATTTTGTGGTTATCCATTCATAGAGATTAAAAATTCTTCATTGTTTTTTGAGAATTTAACCTTATCATTAATGAATTCCATA
>Ga0209715_1002305_pt1 | contig 14756 bp, 11 predicted proteins | sample COGITO_mtgs_1205_2_FD_184809 | JGI IMG/M metagenome (GOLD analysis project Ga0209715, IMG submission 184809) | Pelagic marine microbial communities from North Sea - COGITO_mtgs_120503 (SPAdes) (version 2) | ecosystem: Environmental > Aquatic > Marine > Epipelagic ...
CTAGAATCATTTCCATATTTAGGATCGTTGATTAAGGGTATGAATTTACTTTTTGCTAAGTCTAAATTTCTAGTAACAATAAATGCATAACCCATTTTAAAATTTAATTCTTTCTTGCTGTCTAGGGCTAAGGCCTCAGGGTTTACTTTTGAATACCATTTTAGGGCATATGGCGCTTTTTTATTTGCAAAGTAATAATTACCAACATTATAATATGCTTTATTCTTTTTTAAACTGTTAGGATAGGTATCTGCAAATGTGAGTACTTTTTGATCAGCATCTTTTTGATCAAGTCTAATTGCACACATCGCCTCATAATAATCTGCATTTTCTTTAAGTCTAGTTTTGTTATTTGCATTTTCTGACACTTCGCTAAAATATTTTTGAGCACTCTTAAAAGATTTGCTATTAAAAAGTTTTAATGCATGATTATAATTGGCTTCAGTAGTAAAGTTTGCATTTTCTTTAAGTCTAGTTTTGTTATTTGCATTTTCTGACACTTCGCTAAAATATTTTTGAGCACTCTTAAAAGCTTTGCTATTAAAAAGTTTTAATGCATGATTATAATTGGCTTCAGTAGTAAAGTTTACTGCGGTTTGCTGTCCAAAAACATAGGCATTGCTGGTTGACAAAAAAAGCAATAAAAGAAAGTGATAAAAAAAGATATTTTTCATTGATAGTTTCTCTGTGTTATATCGATAACGTGTGATTTCTTTTTTTGTTGGTTTAAAGTATTAAAAAATGATAAAATTTAATCAAAAATAGTAATTGATTTTATGTAAAACATCATTTTGATAATCAATTATACTAAAAATTATGTAGGTTTGTGTAAAGAATTTAAACATGGATAAATCAATTTTATATTTAGAGAATACAGACATTTATCAAAGCGATAATTTAGTCTTGTCTAATGTAAATTTGAAAATTAACAAAGGAGAATTTTTTTATTTAATAGGGAAGACTGGAAGTGGGAAGAGTAGTTTGATGAAAACCTTGTATGGAGATTTAAAACTAAAAGTAGGTTTGGGTTCTATTGTTGGGTTTGATCTCAAAGCACTCAAAGACAAAGAAATTCCATTTCTCAGAAGAAAAATAGGGATTGTATTTCAAGATTTTAAATTATTAAATGATAGAACCGTCTACGACAATCTTCTTTTTGTTTTAAAAGCAACAGGTTGGAAAGACAAAGCAGCCATGAATTCTAAAATTGAAGAAGTTTTAGATCATGTAGGCATGAAAACAAAATATTATAAGAACCCATTTGAACTCTCTGGAGGAGAACAGCAAAGAGTTGCCATTGCTAGAGCATTACTTAATGACCCAGAGTTAATTTTAGCAGATGAACCCACAGGAAACCTAGATCCAAAAACATCACTTGAGGTTATGGACTTATTAAATAAAATTCACCAAAGTGGAAAAAGTATTTTAATGGCTACTCATGATTATGCTCTCATCGTAAAGTTCAAACAAAAAACAATTAAATGTGAGGGCGGGAAATTATTTGAAGTACTTGCTCAGTCTAGTTCTTAAAAATAAGTTTAATAATTTTTTTTGCACTAGTATTCGGATCAAAATTTTCTAACAATTTTTCACGTTCTTCTTCAAAAGATGCCTCAAAACTTTGATTCAATAATTTAGCTGTTTTTGATAAAAATTCAGCCTTTGAATTTGCTTTTTCACATAATGTTTCCAGGCCGGTTTCAAGAATCATGGGGTCATTTGCAATTACAAATTTTCCTTGCCTTAGGGTATTTAAAAGTTTTAATTTTATTCCCGTATTTTGAAAGGTTGGAAGTACATTTATATGTGCGCTCTCAAGTAAACGATGGAGATCATCTTGCTCCTTTAAAGTATCAAAGGTGATGTTTTTGTGTTTTGATATTTCTGTTATGACCTTGGCATTTTTATAACTACTAGCGATCACTAATTTATACTTCGAGTCTTTGTAGATGTCAATTAAAAATAATGCGGCTTTTACGTTTTCAGAGACTAAAAGATGGCCATGATACAAAATAAAATTTCCTTTGGGTTTTAAAGTTGTGTGTTTTGTAGCATCGTAAAATGCCGGAATATAAAAACATTTATTTCCGTATTTTTCATTAAAATAGATTTGTTCAATAGGAGAAATTGAAAAAACTCCATCTATTTTTTTTAAAATTTTCTCATATCGTTTTAATTTTTTAGATTCTTTTCTAAAAAAAAATCGTTTAAAAATATTGGATTCGCTTTGTTCTAAACCTTTGTAAAAATGATGTTCAACATTATGTGCTCTTAAGTATATTTTTCGCCCTTTTAGACTGTCTTTTAAAATCGGTAGGGTTGTATGGAGACCTTCAAATAAAACAGGGTAAGTATCTTTATTAAGATTAGAGATTAACAAATCATTTCCTCTACTCTTAACTATAAAAGGGGCTGTTGAAAAAAAACTTTTTATAAATGAATTTCTTGGGTAATAAAAAACTTCTTTACAATAGTTGAGTAGTTCTTTTTGCTCACCTCTACCATATTCAAATACATGAAGGTAGATTTCCACACCCTGCTTATGTAAGGCTTTTAATTTGTAAAATACATCAATAACCCCTCCATAATTTGTTGGAAAAGGAACATCAAAAGAAACGATATGAAGTTTGTTAATCAAGTTTAAAAAAAATTGAAGTTAGTTTTTTCTTTTCTTTGGACCAATTTAGTTTTTCTTTGGCCATTGCCAACTCTTTTTTATAACTCTTTGTAGTCATCTGCTTTATGATCTTAGCTAGAACCTCAGGTGATCTTTCAGTAAGTATTTCACCAATTGAGTATTTTTCGATAAGTGCTCTCATTTCTGGCAAATCAGCGATAATTACAGGAATATTTGCATGAAGATAATCAAATACTTTATTGGGTAGGGCATACCTATAATTTAATCCCAAATCTTCTTCTAAACTCATACCAATGGAGGCACTTAAAGTGAGTTTCTTTAGTTCCTCTGGAGATTTTTTACCTAAAAATTTAACTTTATTATTTAAATTTTGGAGTTTTACTTTTTCTTTTAATTCCTTTAGAATATCTCCGTCTCCAATTACAATAAACAAATACTTGTCCAGCAAAGGCATGGTGTCAATCATAAGCTCAATACCCCTTCCTATATTAACAGCCCCTTGATAAAGTATGATTTTCTTTTCATCAGTATTTACATCAAATTCTTTTGGGTCAATTTTTTGAATTTTTGGGATATTTCTAACAACTGTTGCCGAAACACCATATAAATTTAGATAATGATTTTTAATTGAATTGCTCACTGTAATTACATTCTTCAATTTTGGAATTAACTTTTTTTCCAAATACAACCAAAAGTTTTTTATCCGAGGTTTAGTTACTAATTCTGGAATTTCTGAGAACAATTCATGACTGTCAAAAACTAGTGTTTTTTGTTGAAGTAAACTGAGTAAATAATTAGGTAAAAGAGTATCTAAATCATTGGAAAACAGCAAGTTTTTTTTTGTAAATAGTAGAAATATAAATAAACGTATATTGAATTCAGCATAAAATAAAAAGCCTTTATTAAAAAGTAAACGAAACCGAACTGTTTTATAATTTTTTTGAATAGGAAGGCTTGTTTTTAGTTTTCTACCCACTAAAACTACATCATATCCAATTTCAGATAAAGCTTCACAAGTTTTTTCAACACGTTGATCAGTTGTTAAATCGTTTGTTACAGAAATTACTATTCTTTTCAACTCATTTTTATTTAAATAGGCAAGATATAAAAAACTAGATAGCTTCTTGTGGTTCCTATTTTTCACTCTAAAAAAAGTGAAAAAAAGGAGGTCAAAAAACTTAATTAAAATAATTAAAAAAATATTTTTTTGTAAAAAATGTAGGATTTATCTCTTTTGCTATTTCCAAATATTTATCAAGATACTTTTTGTCATTATCCCATTTATATTTACATATATTATGGTATAAGAGTGCCATTCCTTCATAGGATTTGAATCGTTGGATTGCTAAATTCTTATCAATTGCAGCAACTTTTTTATGATCATTCATTTTAGTGAAATAGATAAGTTTCATAAATACAAAATTATTGTAATGCTCGTACTTGTAGAAGAATTTGTAATCTGTTTCAGGTTTAATCTTTTCAATAATCCACTCCATTACTTCAAAGTTTCGAGTTAAGATACTTGTAAAATTTATTTCAAATAAATATTCTATAGGAATAAAACCATCTTTAAGATGTTTCTTGTAATATTTATCAAGTTTACTAATGATTTCAGAATCTTCCATTAACAAATATTGAGCAAAGATTCTACTTTTTAATATGGGGTGAAAATCATTTTCTTCCTCTAATATATAAAATGATTCATTGTTTTTTTTGTTTAAATACAGGTTTAAATTTAAAATTCCTTCACAAAATACTTGTATATTTTTTCTTGAGGTTTTTGAGTGAATTATTTTTATTATTTCAGAATAATATGTTCTTAAACTTCCATAATCTACAAAAATTGTAATTACCAAGTCTTGAAAATTCTCATTTAAAATTAGTTTGTTAAACATTTTATTTTTAATGTTTACAACACTAATTAAATACCCTATAGACATGCCTATAAGTACTGTATCATCATAATTAAAATTAGCAGCATTCATTTTTTTGAGGTCAAAAATTCTGCGAATTAGATTAAAATTTCTAATGAGTAATAATTCTCTTATTATTTGAATTAATTTTAAGCTAAAGCCCCTACTTTGATTAAGGTTGCCCTCTATATACTTTAATAATTTTTCATCCTTACCTCTGTGAATAATCTTTGAGATATCAAATTCTTCCCTCCACTTATTTCTTAATTTGAAATTAAGCATGAAATCAGAATAACTATCAAAACCATTAAATTTTGACAAGGTGTCTAATGTGAAGTTACTGGCTTGCACATTTTTAACAACTCCAAAAAATCTCCTAATTGTATTATAGCTTATGTCTATATCATTTTCTTTCGCTATAATCTCGCTAAGTCTTTTGCTATCTTTTAAACTTGTTATACTAAACCCAATTTTTTCTTGGGTAATGTCTCGCAGTTTTTTTTCCATCTTGTACTAAACTTGTACTAATATACATAAAACTTTATTATATTTTTGAATGAGATTATAAATTCTACCCTCTAAAATTAATTTATGTTTCTCGATTCATAAAAAATGAATAAACAATGATGGAAGAGTGTGAAATTAATTTTTACACTCTTTTTTTTTCATATCTTTTTTTTTGTTTATTGGTTTACATAATTTCCAAACTTAATTTCACCAATGGTATTTCTAGTATTATCTAGTTTTTTTTATGCTTTTAATAACTTACTGTGGAAGCGTCTTCTTTCTAAGTTTGATTTATGGTTAATCATTGGTTTTAGATGTCTATTAACCAGTTGTATTGGTTTAGCAATTATTTTTTTATTTTATCCAACTATATTGTCATCGCTTACTTATGCTGTTAGTGTAACTATTCTTGTGGCTTCTATTTTTGGGGCGTTTGGTTTAATTAGTATGATTTTAGCATTGAAAGAAGGAAGTCTAGCTCAGCTTGGTGTCTTTAATTTATTGATTGTGTTTCTTGTTTCTTCATATTTATTTTTTTTTGAAAATATTTTTCTAAAAAATTATGCTGTAGCTTCCATTTGTATCATACTTGGTTTTACCTTGTATATCTTTCAAATAAAAAAGATTGATGGTGTAAAGAAAAAAAAATCATATCGTAATTTTATATTGTTTACGATGATGTCTTTTTTCTTTGCGGTTTCTAGTTTGATGCATTGGTATAACTTAAAGCAAGAGATTCCTGCAATTTTATCAGTTACTGTTCAGGAATTAGTCGTTTTTTTTGTTGTTCTTATTATTTTTAATTTTAAAACTTCATTATCACCCCATCAGATTTATCCTCAAATTCAAAAAATAGTAAAACCAGTAGTATTTATGGCTATTGTTATTTTTTTTGCAATTTGGACAGGTTTTTTGGGCTTACAATATACCAATCCGTTAATTTCCTCATTAATTAGTTTAATAACCCCTGTTCTCACTATCGTATTTGGCGTGTTTTTTTTTAAAGATCAATGGAACTCTATCACTTTATTGTCTTTATTTCTTATATCTATAGGTATTTACCTAATTAATTTGGAGCACCAGTAAAGTAAATAGGTTATGGTTTTAGAAAACTACAAATAATCTTATTAGGGTATTGAGATTTATTTTTTTGAAAGTAATTTAATGGTAAAAAACAGCAGACTCAATCCAAGTAAAACCCCAGTAAATAGTATAATTTTATCTTGAGGTAATTTAGATAAAAGCCATACAATAGAAATTGAAGATGCGATAGGTATACTATAGCCCCCAGGTACTTTAAAACCATCAGATGTGTTTTTTAATTTTACTACTTTTAACTTTAGGGTAGCTAAAGATATTCCAAGATAGATAAGTAGGGTAGATGCACTAGAAATGATGGCGAGTTCTTTAAACCCCCCAGCAATAGCAAAAACAAAGCCTAAGCATGCATATAACGAGATGGCCACATATGGGGTTCTATACTTTTCATGAACTTTTCCAAGTTTTTTTAGAGGAATTACATTGTCTTTAGCCGCTGCAAAAATTACCCTTGGCATACTCAAGATTTTTCCACTTAAACTTCCAATCATAGACAAGGCAGCTCCAACAGTTATAAGGGTAAAGCCAACAGGCCCAAATACAGTATTTGCAACCTCTGCAAGAGGGTTTTTATCATAATTAGCAAGTGTATTACCTAATACACCTTGAGAGATAAGTTGAATTAAAATATATATAATGAGAATTGTTACAATACTCAATAAGATGGCTTTTGGAATTGTTGTTTTAGGATTTTTTACTTCACCACTCAAAGACAATCCTTTTTCTGCACCTACAAAAGCAAAAAATAAAATTAAAGACATTTCCCCAATTTTGGCTGGGCCAGGTATATTTTCCCAATAGAGATTCGAGACCTCCACTTCTACAAAACCAAAAACAATGATTAACAAAAGAGGAGCTAGTTTAAATAGCGTAATTATTTTTACAAACCCAACTCCTTTTTTAAGACCAATAATATTGATGTAACCAAACCCAAAGAATACTAAAATAAAAAAAAAGAGTTGTACCCAAAAATTTTTAAAAGCAGGTAAAAATGTACTTAAAATATCAACTGTAGCATTTGCAACAGCAGCATCACCAGTGAAAGAGGCCAATACAATAAGTATAGAGGTAAGGAATCCTGGGAATTTACCAAAAGAAGATGCAATATATTCATAACTACCTCCACTGCCTGTAAAAACACTACCTAGTTCTGCGAAACATCCCATCACCAACAACATCACAAAACCACAGAAGAGATAAGCAGCTATACTTGCTGCACCAAGACTTGCTGCAATAATTGCTGGTAAAACAAAAATACCCCCACCAATAATAATATTAACAATGTTTGCACTAAGCCCTAAAACTCCAACCTCTCTTTTTAATTTCATGATTATTTTTTTATAAACTTACTCAAACACCCTCACAAAGTAAACTATATTAAATAAATAGTATCATGTTTTACTAGTTTTTGGTATTCTGGTTAATCTATTTTATTTCTCGTTATATTTGTGTTTGCTAATTATGAATAAATATTTTTTATGAGATATTTCTTACTAGTATTTCTGTTTTTTTACTGTGGAATACATGCTCAGAATATAAAAATAAACGAGGTGGTTTCCTCAAATTCTGAATATACAGATGAAGATGGAGATACTCCAGATTGGTTTGAACTTCACAACTCAGGTTCACAAAATGTTTCTATAGACGGATGGTTTATCTCCGATGATCCGGACGAATTTGATAAGTGGGCTTTCCCAAATATTACATTGGCCCCAGATGAATATCTTCTTGTTTGGGCTTCTAAAAAAGACAGATCTTCCATAGCCTATCCTAGAACACTCATTAATCAAGGAGATGTATTTAAATATTTAACCCCTAGTGCTGAACCCAATTCTAATTGGAATTCTCTTAGTTTTGATGATTCCTCCTGGGCAGAGTCTGCCTCTGGTTTTGGGTATGGTGATGGAGACGATGCTACTGTTCTTCCTAACTCAACACGATCAGTTTTCCTTAGAAAAGTTTTTCAAATTACAGATATAAGTGAGGTTTCCTCGTTAATTCTAGATATAGATTACGATGATGGTTTTGTGGCCTACATCAACGGGATTGAAGTTGCTCGTGCCAATATAAATGGAGTGCCGCCTCCATATAATTCTGGCACTATACAAGACCACGAAGCTCAACTATATTCAGGAGGAACTCCAGAAAGATTTTTAATAACAGATTTTAGCTCAATTTTAAACACAGGTGAAAATATTTTAACAATTCAAGCTCATAATGTTTCCCCAGGTTCATCAGACCTTACTATTATCCCTTTTTTAACAGCAGTTTTTAATACCCCAAATTCTTCAGGGGTTAGCCCGCCAGAAATCTTAAATTTAATAACAAATTTACATACCCAGGTTCATCAGACCTTACTATTATCCCTTTTTTAACAGCAGTTTTTAATACCCCAAATTCTTCAGGGGTTAGCCCGCCAGAAATCTTAAATTTAATAACAAATTTACATACCAATTTTAAAATATCGTCAGGAACTGAGACCCTAAGTCTTTCAGGTCCATTAGGGAATTTAATAGATGAGTTAACAGCAGAAAATTTACCACCCAACACCTCAGTAGGAATTTCAATAACTTCTGGAAATCTTGTGAGTTATTTAGAAACTACACCGGGGTATGTAAATTCAAGCACTGAATTTTTAGGTTCAGTTCAAAGTGAAGTTAATTTTTCAAAAGAGGGAGGAGCAGTTGATGGTTCTTTCAATCTTTTATTATCTGGAAATAATTCGGGTGAAGTTATTCATTATGCTTTGGGTGGAGAAGAACCGACAGAATCTTCACCAATGTATACACAACCCATAGAAATTTCTGAAAACACAAGTGTACGAGCAAGAATTTTTCGAAATAACTATTTTCCTTCCCCAATATTTACAAAATCATATATATTCAATTCAAATCATGAAATAGACCTGATGTTGTTAAGCACAGCACCAGATAATTTTTTTGATGAAGATACTGGGATATACGTTTTTGGGCCCGATGGCACGTACGATACAAATCAGCCTTATTTTGGTGCGAACTTTTGGGAAGATTGGGAACGTCCAATCCATTTTTCTTTTCATGAAAACGGAACTGATCAATTTTCTGAGTTTAATGCAGGGGTAAAGATTTTTGGAGGATGGAGTAGAGGTCAAAACGGACAACGATCTTTAGCTCTATTTGCAAGAGGTCAATACGGAGATTCAAAATTTGATCATTCTTTTTTTACTCAACCAGCGTATGATAATTTTGAAGCTCTGATCTTAAGAAATTCTGGTCAAGATTGGATGCGTTCTTCAATCAAAGATATTATGCTAACAAGTTTAATGCGAGGTTCAGGGTTAGATTTTCAAGAGCACAATCCGGTGGCCACCTATCTAAATGGTGAGTACTGGGGAATGTATAATTTGAGAGAAAAGATTAATGAGCACATGCTGGCTTCTAAACACAATATAGATGCAGATGACATTACATTACTTTCCGATAATGCAGAAGAAATTGAGGGAACTAATCAAGAATACCTTCAACTGTTAGATTATATAAATACCACAGATTTAACTATAGATTCAAATTTTGAATATGTGAGTGAGCAAATAGATCTTACAGAATATGCCCTCTATCAAGCGTCTAATATATTTTTCAATAATACAGATTGGCCAGGGAATAATATAAAATTTTGGACACACCCAGAAGGGAAATGGCGATGGATTATGTTTGATACTGATTTTGGTTTTGGACCTTTTTGGGACATTAATAATTACAATCAAAACACCCTTAGCTTTGCTCTAGATCCAAATGGTCCTGGTTGGCCAAATCCATCGTGGTCTACACTGTTATTCAGAAGGCTAACCACAAACATAGGATTTAGAAATACATTTATTAATCGATATGCAGATGAACTCAATACTCGTTTTTTATCCAATAGGGTAAAGGCTCATATAGATCAGGTTTATGCCGCTATAGAACCCGAAGTAAATGCACATTATGAACGTTGGAAAGATGACCCCTCCTTAACTAATATTGGTGTTTATATCACTAATATAAACGACTGGGTAGGGTATTATATTGATCAAATGAAAATATTTGCAGATAACAGACCTTCTATAGTTAAAGATCATATCCTATCTCAATACAATTTACCAAATTTCCACCCACTAACCATTACAAATAATACCATTTCGCAAGGCTTTGTAGAGGTAAATGAAAACTTAATCATTCAAGAATCATCTTGGACAGGAGATTATTTTGAAACAGTACCTGTTCAATTAAAAGCTACAGCCACCACTGGATTTGAATTTTCACACTGGAGTGGAGACCTATACAGTACAGAAGAAACCATCAGTATTAATATCGATGACTCATTCGAAGTCATTCCAAATTTCACAGCATCAGATATTACTAACACAATTGTCATTAATGAAATCAACTATAAATCAAGTGATGATTTCGATGCTGGTGATTGGGTAGAATTATACAATCCAAACACAACATCAATAGATCTATCAGGATGGCAACTAAAAGATGATGATGATTCACATGTGTATTCGTTACCTTCCGGAACTCAAATAGAAGCTGATGGATATATCGTTTTAGTAAAAAACGCCTCAGATTTTGCAGGAGTTTTTCCAAACATTACAAATTATATTGGAGAAATTGATTTTGGATTTGGAAATTCAGATGCAGTTAGACTGTATAATGCCTCAGGGGTTCTGCAAGATGAGGTTACTTATCAATCAGAATCACCATGGCCAAATTGTGCTGATGAATCAGGATATACTTTAGAATTAATAACACCAGATCTAGATAACGCATTGCCCCAAAGTTGGAATTGCATAAACCTTCATGGAAGTCCAAATGCAGTAAATAGTAGTTCATTGTCATTAGAAGACGATACGTTAACCTCTGTAAAAATCTATCCAAATCCAACTCAAAATACACTTTATATATCAGGGGTTTCAAACCAATTTAAGCTCCAAGTATTTACCATAACAGGGCAGCGAATTTTAGAGGATCAAAACTCAACTACCTTAGATGTGAGTCAACTAAAACAAGGCATATATTTTATTAAAATAACTGAAGGTCAGAAAAGTTCTTACCTAAAGTTTTTCAAGAATTAATACCACATGAAAATAGCTTTTAAAAATTTCTTTACTCGTGGGTTTGGATATCTTCCCTACTTCATTTTATTTTACTTTATATACCAAGTAGAAATTTTTCAAGAAATGGTTCTTGTAAATGGAGTACTTCAACTCCTATTATTTTTAGTAGTTGCTTGTGTACCAGCATTGTTTACAAAAAAAATGTCCTATGTAGATATTGCATGGCCCTGGGGATTAGTTCTTATTGGAGTTTTAGCACTTCTGCTTGGACAGGGTTACAAACCAAGAATCTATCTAGTAGCAGGGATGTATTTATTTTCTGGCCTAAGAATGGGAATTGGAGCGCTTATATTATTTTCAAAAGGACATTTAAATTCAGAATTGTCTAGATATTCATATCAAAGAAGACGCTGGAACAAAGCTGGGTATAAAAATTTAAATCTATCACTACAGTATGAAATTATGATTCAATGTTTTGCCAATATTACATTTTTGGCAATTCCTGCCATTTTAATGGCTAATAATTCTACGAATAGCATAGCAATTTCAGAGCTAATTGGAGTAGGACTATGGGCAACTTGGTTTGTTTTAGAACACATCTCAGACCTACAAAAACAACAATTTTTGAAAAAAGCATTCTTAGAAAAGAAAAAGAAACAAGTTTGTAATGTTGGATTTTGGAAATATACTCGTCACCCAAATTATTTTTCAGAATGGATGGTATGGAATGCGATGATTATTGCTTCTTTGTCTTCTCTTATCATTGCTTTTTCTACAGATCAGCAAGTGGTTTGGATCATTATTGTTGTTGGGTTGTTTTATATCTCTTACATTATGTATACAACATTGGTCTATTATACCGGAGCTGTGCCCTCAGAATTTTATACCTTACAAAAGCGGCCCAATTACAAAGCTTATCAGGAGCAAACCAACATGTTTTTTCCAGGACCTAAAAAACTAAATTAACCCATTCAACAGAAGTAGTAAAAATCTACTTATGTTGTGAATCATAACCTTATGAAAAAAATTGTATTCCTTCTTTTTGCTATCAGTATTTATTTTAAAGGGTATTCTCAAATTAACCCAGATCACATAGAAATTATAAGAGACAATTATGGTGTACCTCATATATATGCAGCAACAGACCCTGAGGTAGCTTATGGCTTTGCCTGGGCGCAAGCAGAAGACCATTTTAAACTTATTCAAGAAGGGTATTTAGCGGGTAATGGATTGCTGGGAAAACTCATTGGTTTAAAAGGTGCCGGAGCCGATTTTTTAACACAATTAATTCAATCTGAAGAAACAGTTGACAAATACTACAACACTTTAGATAAAAAATTTATAGCCCTCGCAGAGGGTTTTGCAGCAGGATTAAATGCTTACGCAAAAAAATATCCGGAGCAGATTCTAGAAAAAAAATTATTTCCACTTACTGTTAAAAAATTACTTCGCTACACACAATTGCAACTGTTTATTTCTAATGAAGCAGATAAACTAGTTAGTGGCATTGTAAATAACAGTTTGTCTTGGCCTTACAAAATTGAAGAAGATAGTAAAGGATCAAATTTTATTGCTGTTAGTAGAAATAGAACCGGTTCAGATGAAACATTCTTGGCCATTAATACACATCAACCATTAGAGGGGCCCACCTCATGGTATGAGGCACATTTGGTAAGTGAAGAAGGCACCAATATTATTGGAGCTGCATTTCCTGGTACACCTTGTATACTTACTGGTGCAAATGAATATTTAGGATGGACCCATACCGTAAACTATCCAGACAAAGCAGATGTATTTGCGCTTCAGATGCATCCAAAGAAAAAAGATGTTTATTTGGTTGATGGTAAACCCTACAAATTAGAAAAATTTAAAGCAAAACTTACTGTAAAATTTCTTGGAATAAATATACCAATTAAGAAAAAGTTTTATAAAAGTATTTACGGTCCAACATTAAAAAATAAAACCGGGGTTTATTCTGTAAGAACTCCAAGTACCACAAATATTACAGCCATAGAGCAGTGGTGGAAAATGAATAAAGCTACTAATTTTTCAGAATTTTATGAAGCTTTAGAAATGAAAGCATTGCCAGGATATAATATTGGGTATGCAGATAGAAACGATACAATTTTTTACATTTCAAATGGTAAAATTCCTATAAGAGCAAAAGGCTATGACTGGACAGATGTTGTTCCTGGAAATACTAAAGAAACCTTATGGGATAGTTATTATGATATTAAAGATTTACCACAAGTTGTAAAGCCAGCATCTGGTTTTGTGTACAATGCCAATCACAGCCCCTTTAAATCATCAAGTGAGGCAGACAATCCAATTGCTGAAAATTTTGCCAAAGAAATAAATTTTGAAACCTATGATAATAATCGCTCAACTAGGCTTTTGAAATTATTAGAGGAAGAAGAGCGTATAGATTATAAACGTTTTAAACGCATTAAATACGATCATCAATTACCAACACCTTTACAATATAACTACATGGATTTAAATCCATTGTTTGACATGAAGGTAGCCGATTATCCGGAAGTAAGCACCTTATTAACTGACATTCAAAATTGGGATAGAATTACCAATCCAACATCCTATGGAGCTGGTGCATATGCTTCTTTATATTATCAGTTAACCCCTTTTTATTATCAACTTGGAAAAGATAGGGTTTTTACAAAAGAGGCTTTATATGAAGCTTTAAAAATTACAAAAGCGCATTTAAAAACGTATTTTAATGCAGAACGAATTCAACTTGGTGAATTTCAAAAATTAGTAAGAGGAGATAAAGAGCTTCCCATTTTTGGACTTCCAGATGTGGTAACTGCTATGAGAGGGCAACCCTACAAGGATGGGAAAATTAAAATTACTCATGGAGAATCTTACATTGGGTTAGTTAGGTTTACCCCAAATAAAACCTATTTTGAATCTGTAATTTCTTTTGGAAATAGCCGCAGGCCAGAAAGTCCTCATTACACAGATCAGATGGAACTGTATTCAAATTTTGAAACAAAAACAATGTCATTCGATCGATCAGATGTTATGAAAACAGCAAAAAGAGTATATGCTCCAAAGTAGGCGTTTTGTAAAATTAGTTTAGTTGAAAATCGTATAATCTACCTTTTTTATTTTTTGATTACTCATTTTGGTGGTCAAAACTTTTATCAATTTTTGTTGGTAAATATAATTTTCTAAAAGGCAATCTTTTTGAGTATCATCAAAAATTTTAATAGAGGCAAAAAAATCTGTTTCAGTTTCAGCACCGTCGGCCACTACTGTAAACAAACTATTATTTTCATCTAGTAGCTTTACATTTTCCCATATAAAACTATTCATATTTTTTTGATGTATGCCTTTTGTTTTTTTGTTCCATTTACCAAAGTTTAGATACATAAGTTTCATTCCATCCCTGGCAGATTTTATCTTATAAAAACGAAGCTCATTAACGTAAATGGTATCTTTTTTAACTAAGATTGGCGTAGTAACAACTTTGAAGTGAGAATTTGCCTTATTTATTGACACCTCTTTG
>Ga0209715_1002307_pt1 | contig 14746 bp, 12 predicted proteins | sample COGITO_mtgs_1205_2_FD_184809 | JGI IMG/M metagenome (GOLD analysis project Ga0209715, IMG submission 184809) | Pelagic marine microbial communities from North Sea - COGITO_mtgs_120503 (SPAdes) (version 2) | ecosystem: Environmental > Aquatic > Marine > Epipelagic ...
GCCATAGCGGCGCGCGGGAATCGTGGCCTGTCGCTGGCTTTGCGCCTGCGCCATTGTGATACCTTGGGCCTTTACGATGCCACTGTCGAGTGAGACCGCCCGGTCCGTGGCATGAATGCCGGGCAAAAGATTGTTAATCGTAACGCCATGTTCGGCCACTTGTCGTGCCGTTCCTGCAACATATCCGGTCAACCCCGTGCGGGCGGCATTGGACAGGCCAAGAACCCCGATCGGCGCTTTGACCGACTGGCTGGTGATATTCACCACCCGGCCCCAACCGCGGGTCATCATTGCCGGCAGGCAGGCTTTCATCAAGGCAATCGGCGTTAACATATTGGCGTCAAGAGCTGCGATAAAATCAGCGCGATCCCAGTCGGACCATAGCCCTGGCGGCGGCCCTCCGGCGTTGGTCACCAAAATATCGACATCCCCGGCTGCGCTCAGCAACATCTCCTGCCCCTCGGGCGTGGTGACATCGCAGGCCACCTCGGTGACAGATACCCCACAGTTAGAGCGAATCTCAGAGGCCGTGGCGGCCAACACATCACCATTCCGCCCATTGATCACCAGATGAACCCCTTCACCGGCCAAAGCCTCAGCACAGCCCCGCCCAAGACCTTTTGAAGAGGCACACACCAAAGCTTTCTTGCCAGAAATTCCCATATCCATTGTTTATTTCCTCGTTAAGTATTCACAAAGTCTAGCATTTGGGAGGGTCTTATGACACCAGTCCTTGTTAAAAAATACGTGCTAATTGAACAAAAAAGTTACCAAAGCATAAATTTGAGTTTACGTATATAAAATTTTCTCACACATATGGGGGATATTATCCTTTAGTAGAACGTTTATACCTGAATAATTTCAAATGATGGCAAAGGTGCAGGCCTTCACAATTTATACGAGCGGGCAGCTCGCCGCGGTGCAAGGCGTTAACTATGGCGATCTCTTGTCCCATAAGACAGATCTATATCTCGAAGATATTCATCGTCTAAAGGCAAAAGCCCAACCCACCCGATTGACTTTGCAAGCGGACGCTTCTGGTCAGAGGCTTCGTGTGGCGCCTCATAGCGCCATTGGTGCAATCGGCGCGGCAGTCTACCTGGACTGTAAAATCACCCTCATGTCCGATGTCGGGCAGACCTTCGGCGCTCTGATCTTTGTAGAGGTTGAACTTGGAAAGATTAAACAAGTCTATCTATCTGGATTCTGCGCCATGCGGCCCGATACAGACTATCGATTACTAGCATTGAGTCCCATGTTAATCTAGGCAAATTGGCCGAGCTGAGCTATCCAATTTTCTATCCCGGTACGCAAATCACCCTAGCTGACCGGCGCCTATGCGCTGTCGAGGATCTCAAACCCAGGCAAAAGCTTCTCACTCAGGACTTCGCAGAGCAAAACGTGACAGGCGTTGAGATCAAAACCCAACGCAAGCAGGGCGAGAACCGTCCTATATGGATCGCGAAATCCTACTTTGGCACAGATCGCGATCTCATCCTGAGCGCAGAGCACCACATCTGATATCCCCAAACCGATGGCAGCCACGGGGGACGATTCATCAAAGCAATGCATTTGTACAGTGGCACAACAATCGATTGGGTGGAGGCTGGTTTTGTGGATTGCGTTCAAATACGTTTTGCCATTTCGCACTTGGTTTTTGCCAATGGCCTTGCTGTGCAATCTCGCATGCGCGGCGAAGATCGGAGCAGCGAGGCATCCGAAAGATTGCCGCGGGCTGTGCAATCCTCATCTCACCCCGCAAAACCCAGCCGGCGCGCTCTGTATTTGCCCAGTGGCCTGCCTTATAAAAATGTCGGCTAGAGCTGGGCCACTCGAAAAAACCGCCCATGCCACCTGTGTGAGACAGGATTTCTTGCCAATGGCATCATCCCAACCTATACGCGGGTCATGTTAGACAACCGCCCCACCCTTCCACCAGAAATTGCCCGCCGGCGCACCTTTGCCATCATCAGCCACCCTGATGCCGGCAAGACCACTTTAACGGAAAAATTTCTGCTTTACGGCGGCGCCATTCAAATGGCCGGGCAAGTACGCGCCAAGGGTGAGGCCCGAAGAACGCGCTCAGATTTCATGAAAATGGAGCAAGATCGAGGCATCTCGGTATCCGCCTCAGCCATGTCATTTGACTTCCAAACCTTTCGGTTCAATTTGGTGGACACCCCGGGCCACTCGGATTTTTCCGAAGATACTTATCGCACGCTCACAGCTGTTGACGCGGCCGTAATGGTCATTGACGGCGCCAAAGGTGTTGAAAGCCAGACCCAAAAGCTCTTTGAAGTCTGCCGCCTGCGCGATCTGCCAATATTGACGTTTTGTAATAAAATGGACCGCGAAAGCCGTGACACTTTCGATATCATTGATGAGATTCAACAAAATCTCGCGATTGATGTCACGCCCGCCTCTTGGCCCATTGGGCGCGGTCGGGAATTCATTGGCACCTATGACCTCTTGCGTGACCGATTGGAACTTATGGACAGAGCAGACCGCAATAGAGTGTCTGGATCTCTAAAAATCAATGGATTGGACGATCCAGCCCTGGCAGAACATTTGCCTGCGGACCTTCTTGAAGTGTTTCTTGAAGAGATTGAAATGGCCAAAGAGCTGTTGCCAACTATGGACCGTCAGGCGCTGCTGGATGGTACTTTAACCCCAATTTGGTTCGGTTCGGCCATCAATTCCTTTGGGGTACAAGAATTGATGCAGGGCATCGCTGATTTTGGCCCCGAGCCACAGCCGCAAAGGGCAGAACCGCGCTTTCTCGCCCCGGAAGAGCTCAAAGTGGCGGGGTTTGTGTTCAAAGTGCAGGCCAATATGGACCCTAAACACCGCGATCGCGTCGCCTTTGTACGCTTGGCTTCAGGCCACTTCAAACGCGGGATGAAATTGACGCATGTGCGCAGTAAGAAGCAGATGTCGATTTCCAACCCGGTCCTCTTTCTTGCTGCCGACCGTGAACTGGCCGAGGAGGCTTGGGCGGGGGACATCATTGGCATTCCGAACCACGGACAATTGCGCATTGGCGACACGCTGACAGAAGGGGAAACGCTCCAGGTAACTGGCATTCCGAGTTTTGCACCAGAATTGCTGCAATCTGTCCGCGCAGGCGATCCGCTTAAAGCCAAGCACTTGGAAAAAGCCCTCATGCAATTTGCCGAAGAAGGCGCAGCCAAGGTCTTTAAACCGATGATTGGATCAGGCTTTATTGTCGGAGTGGTGGGAGCCTTACAATTTGAGGTGCTAGCCAGCCGCATTGAGCTTGAATACGGGCTTCCGGTGAGGATGGAGCCCAGTCAATTTACCTCGGCCCGCTGGGTCTCAGGGCCGCTGGACAAGATCGACGCCTTCGCACAGACCAACAAACAGCATATGGCGCGGGACAATGATGACGACATGGTGTTTTTGACGCGGCTACAATGGGACATTGACCGCGTCGCACGCGACTATCCAGATGTGGCATTGACCGCGACGAAAGAAATGATGGTATAACGGCCTATTCGCCGCGGCGGCCATGCCAGCATGCGGGTTTGACCTATGGCAGATTACCGCCTATACGAGCGGAGTTGGCAAGGGGCCAACCCTGCGATGGGCGCGAATGACCTGCGTCCAAACACGTTGTGCAAAATTCTTGTCGCAACACATCTTAATGGACGTACATGATAAAATTCACTGACCTAAATTTGGACGCTAAAGTCCTTAAATCCATCGCCGAAGCGGGCTATGACACCCCTACCCCCATTCAAGCTGGAGCCATTCCGCCGGCACTCGAAGGAAAAGATGTCTTGGGCATCGCACAGACCGGAACCGGCAAGACTGCCAGTTTTACCCTGCCCATGATCACCTTGCTGGGGCGTGGCCGCGCGCGCGCGCGAATGCCCCGCAGTTTGGTGCTTTGCCCGACCCGCGAATTAGCCGCGCAAGTTGCTGAAAACTTCGACACCTATACGAAATACAGCAAATTGACCAAAGCTCTGCTAATTGGCGGCGTGAGCTTCAAAGAGCAAGACAAGCTGATTGACCGAGGCGTCGATGTGTTGATTGCAACACCCGGTCGGCTGCTCGATCACGTTGAACGCGGCAAGTTACTTTTGACCGGCGTGCAGATCATGGTGGTGGATGAGGCAGATCGGATGCTCGATATGGGTTTCATTCCAGATATTGAGCGGATCTTCAAACTCACCCCCTTCACCCGCCAAACCCTATTTTTTAGCGCGACAATGGCGCCAGAGATCGAGCGGATCACCAATACGTTCCTCTCAGCGCCTGCAAAAATAGAGGTGGCCCGCGCCGCCACCACCTCCGATACCATCACCCAATCTGTCATCATGTTCAAAGCCAGCCGCAAAGATCGTGATGGCAAAGAGAAACGGGCACTCTTGCGGGGCATGATTGCCAGCGAAGCGGAAAACTGCACCAATGCCATTATCTTTTGCAATCGTAAGATGGATGTGGATGTAGTGGCCAAGTCCATGCAAAAATACGGCCTTGATGCAGCGCCAATTCATGGCGATCTGGATCAATCTAAGCGCATGGAAACGCTTGATAATTTTCGATCCGGCGCCCTGCGATTTCTGGTGGCCTCTGATGTGGCGGCGCGCGGGCTTGATGTGCCGAATGTGAGCCATGTTTTCAACTATGACGTTCCCAGCCATGCGGAGGACTATGTCCACCGCATCGGTCGCACAGGCCGGGCCGGAAAGTCTGGCACAGCGATGATGATTTGCAGCCCCCGAGATGATAAGAATTTTGCCGCAATCGAAGGGCTGGTGAAAATGGAAATTCCCCGGATGGAGCACGCGATGTCTGGCAAGACTGCCGAGGCTGAAACAGCTTCCGAGGATCGCACAGAAAAGAAACCGGCAAGACGCGGCCGCACTGTCAAAGCAAAGACATTACCTGCAGAGCCACCGTCCGAGGCGCAGGCCCTGCCAGAGGCAATCGATACGGCTTCGGCGCCAGAAGATGCTGCGCCGGCAGTCGTGGCCACAGCTGAAGACGCAGCGCAACCGCTCACCCCAGCACGCGAAGATCATAAAAACAAGCGCGGTGGCCGTGGACGTGGTCGCAGCCGCGACGCAGAGCCGCGCAACAACAATCGTGGTGGGGCGGCTTTGTATGCCTCCATGCCCAATTTTATTGCGCAAAGTTTCACCGAACGTTTGTTGGCAGAGGGCAGAGATCCATCGGCTTCCAATACCGCGCCCGAGGATGCTGAACAGCTCAGCAGCGACGGTGACACCGAAGATCTTAGCCTGACGGCCCAGGCGCCAGAGGACAATACGTCTTTTCAGGAAGACCACGCTTAAAGCGATCTGGGCATAACAGACAATTGCAGCAAATATTCCCTGCCCCCTGGCAACATCGGGCAGGGTCTGAAACGGTTTGCTTACGACAAACGGCTAATCACAACTGTGACTTCTGGCTTTTTGCCAATCTCCGATTGGGCGGAATGCCGTGCAATGCGGCGCAGCTCGTCTTCAAGCTTTTTATCGTCAAGCAACGTCTTGCGACCTGCACGCAACATAAATTGGTTCAAGTCTTCTTCAAGAACTTCGGCCAAACCAGCGCGGCTATTACCAATTTCTGGCAGACCCTTGATTTCACACCAAGGTTCGCCCAACGGGCCATCATCATCCAATATCACACTCACCATCACGTGACCGTTGAGCGACATGCGAATACGGTCGCGCACCACCCCATCCAAAGCACCGATCTGCACAGATCCATCAATATAGGTGCGACCTGTTTCAATGAATTCCTCAACCTTAGGCGCGTTGCCTGACAGGTTGATTACCATCCCATTGACCGCAACAACCGATTGCATCCCCTTGGCTTTGGCCAAATTGGCATGCGCACGCAGATGGCGGTGTTCGCCATGCATGGGCACCAAAATCTGTGGCTGCATCAAAGCGTGCATCGTCTCCAGATCCGGGCGGTTGGCATGGCCCGACACGTGATAAGCCCCGGTAGAGTCATCCACCACATCCACGCCAATTTCAGCCAGTTGGTTAATTATCTTAATCACGCCACGTTCGTTGCCTGGAATGGTTTTTGATGAGAAGAGGAACAAATCCCCTTCCTTCAACTTATGCCCACGATATTTACCATTGGCCAATTGCGCAGAGGCTGCGCGCCGCTCGCCCTGACTGCCAGTGACCAAGAACATCAGATTGCCCCGCGGCACATCCAAAGCTTCCTCCAGGCTAATCACCGGAGGAAAATCTGATAAAACACCAGCTTCAAGCGCCGCTTCCACCATTTTGTTCATCGCACGTCCCATAAGACAGACCGAGCGCCCCGCACGGCGCGCTGCCTCTGCCAGGGTTTTGACCCGTGCCACATTGCTGGCGAAGGTGGTGGCCACCACCAATTGATCGGCGGATGCCACCAATTGCGTGATATTGTCACCCAAAGTCGCCTCAGACCGTCCCGGGGACAAAGAAAATACGTTGGTGCTGTCACAAACCAAAGCCTTGACGCCGGGTTTGGCAATCTCGCCCCAAAGGACAGGATCCCAACCTTCGCCGACCAACGGCGTCTCATCCAGTTTGAAATCCCCCGTATGCACAACCCGCCCTTCGGGCGTGTCGATCACCAAACCCGAACTTTCAGGAATCGAGTGGCTGATGGGCAGGAAACCCACTTTAAACGACCCCAAAGCCACTTGGTCAGGCCAAGCTCCCATGACCGTCACCGCATTGGCGGCCACACCATGCTCCTCCAGTTTCCGCCGGGCGATATTGGCCGTGAAGGCGCGGCTGTAGATTGGGGCGCCCAGCCGGGCATATGTATGGCCGACCGCTCCCACATGGTCTTCATGTGCATGGGTAATGAACACGCCATCAATGCGGTCTTTGCGCGCCTCGAGCCAAGAAATATCAGGAATAATCAAATCAACCCCGGGGGAGCTATCCATATCTGGAAAGGTCACGCCAAGATCAACGACAATTAGGCGCTCTTTGTCTTGGGGTCCGTACCCGTAGACATAACAATTCATTCCCACCTCTCCGGCGCCGCCGAGAGGGAGATACATTAAACGTTCTTGGCTCATCAAATTTCCTTATTGAATTGATGGATCACGGTAAGACCGTGCATTGTAAGCTCATCTTCGTAAGCATCGAACAGATGAACTGAGTGTTGAAAAAGCGGCGCCAGGCCGCCCGTAGAGATAACTTTCATCGGTTTGCCGTGTTCTGCTTTGATCTGCTCGCAGATCTCCCGCACCAGGCCAACATAGCCCCAAAACACACCCGACTGCATGCAGGCCACAGTATTGGTGCCGATCACACGTTGGGGCCTTGAGATATCCACATGAGGCAGTGCCGCGGCCGCTTGATGCAATGCTTCAAGGCTGAGATTAACCCCCGGCGCAATGGAGCCGCCGACATAAGCACCATCGCTGTCGACCACATCAAAGGTGGTGGCTGTCCCAAAATCTACAATAATCAGATCGCCGCCGAACAAATCATGCCCAGCCACGGAATTGACCAACCGATCCGGTCCGACCGCCGTGCCCGCATCGACACGAACATCAATCGGAAGCCGGCAATCCGTACGCCCAACCACCAGCGGCCGCGTCCCAAAGTATTTATCTGCCAGAACCCTAAGGTTCAGCACAACCCGCGGGACGGTCGAGGAAATCACCATCTCATCAATGTCGCTGGCGATGCCATCGAGGGTCATCAACGTATTGAGCCAGACAAAATATTGGTCGGCTGTGCGTTTATGGGACGTGGCAAGCCGCCAGTTGGCGATGAACTGAGTGCCATCCCAAATCGAGAACACTGTATTGGTATTTCCGCAGTCAATCGCGAGTAGCATCTTTACGGGCCCTAGAAATAGATATCAGCGGCTGGTATGACCCTCTTGCCGCCTGCCGTCAACAGCAGCAAATTGCCCTGTGCATCCAGCCCTTCAAAACGGCCGGTGATCTCCTCTTGGCCTGTGCGCGCAGTAATATTCTCACCTAAACGCGCCGCATGCGCCGTCCATTCCGCGCGAACTTCGGCAAAGCCTTGCTCGTCTAAAACCGCCTCAACCGCTGCAAATTCTGCCGCAAGCATTGAAAGAAAGGCATCCGGGAAAAGGCTCTGGCCGGTCACATCCGCCACGCCAATCGGAGCAAAACTGGCCTGCGCGACATCCTGAGGCGCATGACTAAGGTTCACCCCTATCCCGATCGTCAACCGCTCCACCAGCTGTCCAGACCCGAAAGATTCAAGCAAGATCCCAGCGACTTTCCCGCCATTCAGCAAAACATCGTTTGGCCATTTTTGAGCCAGAGCCCCTGCGTCCACCACGCTGGCCAAAGCCCTCCGCAAAGCGCAGGCTGCAACGAATGACCGCTGCGCGGCCTTTGAAGGGGAGCAGCGAGGCTGCATAACCAAACTGGCAGAAAAGGCGCCGGCTGGGCTTAGCCAACTGCGCCCCTGCCGTCCGCGGGCATGAGTTTGCGTGCCGGCCAAGATCCAATGCGGAAATCCCTGGGCCCCGTCATAACTGCGCGCCAAATCCATTGTGGATGCCGCCCGCGCATGAAAACTAGCGCTGACGCCAGATGGCAAGTTAATTTGCAAGAGACTCCGCCGCCAATTGCGCCAAAGGCTCGATGCCAAATAGGCTAAAGGCTGCACCCACGGTGATTAGAGCGGTAGAGACCACCAAAATCAAAGTAAGCCGACGCGGCGTCTGCGTATCGAGCGGCTCACTGTCCGCGCCAAAATACATGAAGTAAACGATGCGTATATAATAGTAGGCGCCAATCACAGAGGCCACCACCCCGGCTATCGCGAGCCAAGCCAAACCCGCCTCATAAGCGGCACGCAGCACGTAGAATTTGCCGAAAAATCCAACCATCGGCGGGACACCTGCCATAGAGAACATAATGAAAACCACGCAAAGGGCGCGCAAGGGCTGATATTTTGACAGCATGCTAAGGGACGCAATGTCGCTCACGGGGCGGCCGTCTCGCTCCATGGAGAGGATCAGGGCAAACATGCCGATGTTCATGGAGATATAAATTGCCATATAGATCAGCATGGCTTGGACGCCGAACACGGTGCCCGCGGTCAGCCCCATCAAAGCAAACCCCATATGGGCAATCGAGGAGTAGGCCATCAGACGCTTTATGTCTTTTTGTCCAATCGCCGCCACTGCGCCAAGAAACATTGAAAAGACAGATAAAACGGCTACAATTTGCTGCCAGTCGGCAGTCACACCGCCGAATGCGTCATGCACAACCCGCGCAAATAGACCCATCGCCGCCATCTTTGGCGCCGTAGCAAAAAAAGCGGTGACAGGTGTTGGCGCCCCTTCATAGACATCTGGCGCCCACATGTGAAACGGCGCTGCAGAGACCTTAAAGCCCATGCCAGCGATCACGAAGACCAAGCCCAACAACAAACCGATGGATATATCCCCATCGCTGGTTGCGGCCATAATACCGGAAAATTCTACCGTGCCGGCAAAGCCATAGACCAAAGAGGTGCCATACAGCAGGAGGCCAGACGACAAGGCTCCCAGCACAAAATATTTCAATCCCGCTTCGGTCGATCTGGCACTGTCACGGCGGAAAGCTGCGATCACATAAAGCGCCAAAGATTGCAGCTCTAACCCCATATAGAGTGTCAAAAGGCTTCCAGCGGAGACCATCACCATCATACCGACAACCGACAGGGCCACCAACAGCGGGTATTCGAACTTCAGCATATCGTGTTTGGCCGCGTAATCCTGGCCCATGACCAAAATCAAAGCCGCCGACAGTAAGATCACGATTTTGCAAAAGCGCGCGAAGCTGTCATCCATGAACATCCCGTCAAAGGCGGCTGTGCCAGTTGGCGTACCCATCGCCAAGACCAACGCCAGAAGCAAAAATACACCGCTGGTCAACCAAATCGACAGCACCGCATGCCGATCCTTGCCGGTATAAACGAAAACAACCAAAGCCAGCATAGCATAAAGCGACAGAAGAACCTCAGGGAGAACAGTCGTGAAATCAGAAGCGATCATGATCCAAAATTCCCCTTTAATGGGACGCAGTGGATGCGGCCGAACTCACAATGCCGTGAGCGGCCACATTGCTGTGATAGGTTTCAACCAAAGCCGCAACCGACGGCCCAATGATGTCAAGAATAAGCGCCGGATAAACACCCAAAATCAGTGTCATTGCCACAAGAGGGGCAAAGATCATCTTCTCACGCGGCGCCATATCGGTAATGGATTTCAAGCTCTCTTTGATCAAATCGCCCAATACCACGCGGCGATACAGCCACAAAGCATATCCAGCCGATAAAATCACCCCAGAGGTCGCAAAGAGCGCCACCCAGGTGTTCACTTGAAAAATCCCCATCAGGGTAAGGAATTCACCCACGAATCCAGATGTGCCGGGCAGGCCAACATTGGCCATAGTAAAGAACATAAAGATCAATGCATAGCTGGGCATCCGATTGACCAAGCCACCATAGGCGTCAATGTCGCGGGTGTGCATCCGGTCATAAATCACCCCAACACACAGGAACAAGGCGCCAGAGATAAAGCCATGACTCAGCATCTGGAATATCGCGCCATCAATCCCTTGCTGATTGGCGGCAAATATTCCCATAGTGACATAACCCATATGCGCTACTGATGAATAGGCAATCAACTTTTTCATATCTTGCTGCGCCAAGGCGACCAGTGACGTGTAGACGATCGCAATCGCCGACATCCAAAACACCAAGGGTGCTAGAAAATCGGAGGCGACAGGGAACATCGGCAAAGAGAACCGCAGAAACCCGTAGCCACCCATTTTTAGCAAAATAGCCGCAAGCACCACAGAGCCAGCCGTGGGCGCTTGCACATGGGCGTCCGGCAACCAAGTGTGCACCGGCCACATCGGCATTTTCACCGCAAAAGAGGCTAAGAAAGCCAGCCACATGAGTGTTTGAGCCCCACCAATAATATGAAATCCTGCAACACTAAGAGTTTCAGATCCAAAATTATGGCTCAAAAGCACGACCATATCCGTCGTACCTGCATCAGCGAACATGGCCACCATGGCAACCAGCATCAGAACCGAGCCTAAGAAGGTGTAGAGAAAGAACTTGAACGACGCATAAATCCGCTCTTTTCCGCCCCAAATGCCAATGATCAGGAACATTGGGATCAAACACGCTTCAAAAAACATGTAAAACAATACCAGATCCAAAGCGCAGAACACGCCGATCATCAGGCTTTCAAGCACCAAAAAGGCGATCATGTATTCCTTTAAACGATGCGTGACATTCCAAGAAGCTGCAACAACCAAGGGCATCGTGAAGGTGGTCAGCAAAACAAATAACAGGCTTATCCCATCGACCCCCATCTTATACTGCATGCCCAACAGCCAGCTGCGCTCTTCGACAAATTGAAAGCTCGTATCATTTGGCTCAAAACCCGACAGCAGCATAAGGGAGGCCAGAAATGTAAACCCGGTCGCTGCCAGCGCCAAATATTTCACATTGTTTTGAGAGGCCTCACCATCCCCGCGGGCCAAAAGCGCCAAAATGATCGCTGCGACCAGAGGAATGAATGTAATTAGGCTAAGAAGGTTGCTCATTATTTACCTCCCGCGATGGTCATCCAAGTAACCAAGGCTGCGATACCGATGACCATGCCGAAAGCATAGGTGAAAATATAACCCGACTGCATGCGCCCGGCCCATTTGGTAAAGAAGGGGATAATCCCCATGGCCAAACCGTTGATGCCGCCGTCAATGATTTTGCCATCTCCAATTTTCCAGAAGCTCCGCCCCAACCATTGCGCAGGGCGCAGGAAGATCACATCGTAAATTTCATCAAAATACCATTTGTTGAGCAATAAGCGGTAGAGCACGGGATTGCTCTCAGCCACCCGGCGCGGCAGGTCCAGTTTTGTCATGTAAAACGCCCAAGCCCCCGCAAACCCCAATACCATGGCGATAAATGGCGATAATTTGACCAACCAATGGACGTGATGGGCATCGTCAAGCACCGTGTTGCTTGGCGCCATATAGATGGCACCGCGACCCAGTTTGTCCTCGCCGCTGTCATGCGCGACCGCATCGGCGTCAGAGCGGCTGGCCGCGCTCGTGGCCGCATGTGCAGGCGCAATCAAGCTAAACCCATCCAGCCCATAGCCCTCGGCGTGATCTGCATCTTCCTGGATGATCCCAAAGAACACCTCAACCTTGTGATGATCGCCAAAAAACGGCTTGTAAAACACCATGCCAGAGAAAATCGCCCCAACCGCAAGCACCGCAAGCGGCACCAACATGACCTTTGGGCTTTCATGGGCGTGCTCATGGGTGTGTTTGTCACCACGCGCCGCGCCAAAGAAGGTCAAGAACATTAAACGCCAGCTGTAAAAACTGGTGAACATCGCAGCTATCACCAACATCCAGAAGGCATAGCCCCCCATTGTTCCCGCATAGGCACTCTCAATAACCGCGTCTTTCGACAGAAAGCCGGCAAAACCATAGTGCGTGAGGGGGATACCCACACCGGTGATCGCGAGCGTGCCGATCATCATAGCCCAGAATGTATACGGCAGTTTCTTACGCAAACCGCCATAATTGTGCATATCCTGCTCGTGATGCATGCCGTGAATAACCGAACCCGCACCTAAAAACAGCATCGCCTTGAAAAAGGCATGGGTTAAAAGGTGGAACATTGCCACGGAATAAACCCCAAGCCCTGCGGCGACAAACATATATCCCAGCTGCGAGCAGGTTGAATAAGCGATCACCCGTTTGATGTCATTTTGGACGAGACCGACAGTGGCCGCAAAGAAGGCCGTGGACGCCCCCAAAAAGACGATAAAGCTCATCGTATCGGGTGCAAACTCCATGATGGGAGACATGCGGCAGACCAAAAAGACCCCCGCTGTGACCATGGTCGCCGCATGGATCAAGGCAGACACAGGCGTCGGGCCTTCCATCGCGTCCGGCAACCAAGTGTGCAAGATCAACTGCGCAGATTTGCCCATCGCACCGACGAACAGCAAGAAGGCGATCAGGTTCGCCGCGTTCCAATCGCGCCACAAAAACTGCAGCTCCATCGTGGCCAGCTGCGGACCGATCAGGAAGATGTCCTCAAACTTGATACTATCAGCCACAAGATAAAGGCCAAAGATACCAAGCAAAAATCCAAAATCGCCAACACGGTTCACCACAAAAGCTTTGATCGCAGCCGCGCCTGCGCTTTGTTTGCGAATATAAAACCCAATCAGCAAATAAGAGGCCACGCCCACACCTTCCCAGCCAAAGAACAGCTGTAATAGGTTGTCAGAGGTCACCAACATCAACATGGCAAATGTGAAGAACGACAGATAGGCAAAGAACCTTGGCCGATAGCTCTCGCCGTCCCGGAAGTGATCATCATGTGCCATATAGCCCATGGAATAGAGATGCACCAAAGCCGAGACGGTGGTGATCACAATCAACATAATCGTCGTCAGACGGTCCATACGAATGGCCCAATCGGTCGACAAGGTTCCGCTCTCAATCCAGCGCAAAATATGAATGCTTTCAGTCGGCCCGTCAAAGCTGAGGAACAGCACCCAAGACAAAAGCGCCGACAGAAACAAAAGACCAGTGGTCAAAACCTGCGCCGCTTTATCGCCGATAACCCCATGACCGAAGCCTGCAATCAAAGCCCCCACCAATGGAGCGAAAAGGAGTATAGTTTCCATAACGCCTTACCCTTTCATTACGTTGACGTCTTCAACGTCAATCGAGCCTTTGTTACGGAAGAAACACACTAAAATCGCCAAACCAATGGCCGCTTCGGCGGCTGCCACAGTCAATACAAACAGCGTGAAGATTTGCCCAACATAGTCACCAAGGAAGGCCGAAAAAGCAACGAAATTGATATTCACACTCAGCAGCATCAATTCGATGCTCATCAGCAAGATGATGATATTTTTGCGATTTAGAAACAGCCCAAAGATACCAATCACAAACAGGGCCGCCGCAACGGCCAAATAATGTTCAAGTCCGATCATAGTCCCTGCCCCGGTTTCACGTCTTTCAATTCCATAGCTTTTGCGGGATCACGCATCATCTGAGCGACCACATCCTGGCGCTTAACATCGACCCGATGGCGCAGCGTCAGAACAATTGCCCCAATCATCGCCACCAACAGAACCAAGCCGGCCAATTGGAAAATCAATATATAGTCATCATAAAGAATGACGCCCAGCTCGCCCGTATTGGTTCCAGCGCCGAATTCAGCGGCTAAGCGCCCCTCATATCCGGCGGAGTAGTCCCAAACGCCAAACGCAAACATCAACTGGATTAAGACAATCACGCCGATCACCAACCCGAGCGGCAGATATCTTGCCATCTCGGCTTTCAATTCAGCAAAGTCCACATCAAGCATCATCACCACAAAAAGGAACAATACCGCAACGGCCCCTACGTAGACGATGATCAGCAGCATGGCCACAAACTCCGCTCCCAGTAGGACAAAGAGGCCCGCCGCCGAGAGAAAAGCCAAAATCAGCCACAAAACCGAATGCACAGGGTTGCGCGCCACGACTGTGAAAATGCCCCCGATCAAAGTGGACATTGAGAATGCGTAGAACGCGAGTTCCGCGATACCCATTGTAATTCCTTCCCTTGGCCGCTTAGCGATATGGCGCGTCGAGTTCGAGATTGCGGGCAATCTCAGCTTCCCAACGGTCGCCATTTTCTAGCAGTTTGGATTTGTCGTAAAATAACTCTTCACGCGTC
>Ga0209715_1002316_pt1 | contig 14674 bp, 14 predicted proteins | sample COGITO_mtgs_1205_2_FD_184809 | JGI IMG/M metagenome (GOLD analysis project Ga0209715, IMG submission 184809) | Pelagic marine microbial communities from North Sea - COGITO_mtgs_120503 (SPAdes) (version 2) | ecosystem: Environmental > Aquatic > Marine > Epipelagic ...
TTACGCGGCCTCTGCTGAGTCCTGCCAATGGACAGGAGTGTCCATCCTCCTGTGAGTCGAACGGAGGCGGCACACTCTTGTGCCGCGTCGGTTGCAGCGATCGCTACCGCGCCCGGTCGATGGACAGGAGTGTCCATCCTCCTGCGAGTCGAGCGGAGGCGGCACACTCCTGTGCCGCATCGTTGCCGCAGCGCCCACCCAAATCACCGACTACTGGCGCAGGGTGCCCGCCGCTTGCTCGTCGAGGAAGGATTGATACGCCATGGCCACGCCAGCTTCGATCGGAATCTTCGGCACCCAACCGGTTGCCTTGATTTTTGAAATATCAGTCAACTTACGCGGCGTGCCGTCCGGTTTACTGGTGTCGAAGGTCAGTTCGCCCTGGTAGCCAACAACGTCTTTCACCAAACGGGCCAGATCGCCAATCGAAATATCCGTGCCACAGCCGAGATTCACCCATTCGGGCGGATTCTCCAACTCAAGCAGATGCAGAATGCCCGCCGCGGCGTCGTCGGCATGCAGGAATTCGCGCAACGGCGTCCCCGTTCCCCAGATGGCCACCTCGGGAGCGTTACTGCCCTTCGCTTCGTGAAAGCGACGGATCAATGCCGGCAACACATGCGAATTCTGCGGGTGATAATTATCGCCCTGACCGTACAGATTAGTCGGCATGGCGGAGTGATAACACACCCCATATTGGCGGCGGTAAAACTCGCACAGCTTGAGGCCGGCGATCTTGGCAATCGCGTAGGCTTCATTGGTCGCTTCAAGCGGACCGCTGAGCAAGGCTGATTCTTTAATCGGCTGCTCGGCAAATTTCGGATAAATACAGGTACTCCCCAAAAACAGCAGACGCGACACGCCGGCCTCATACGCCCCACCGATGGTGTTCTGCGCAATGGCGAGATTCTCCATCATGAACTCGGCCGGATAGGTATTATTGGCATGAATGCCCCCCACCCGAGCGGCCGCAATGATCGCGACGTCCGGCTTTTCGGCTGCGTAAAAGTCGCGAACCGCCGCTTGGTTAGTTAGGTCCAGCTCGCTGCGCGTGCGCACAATAATATTGTCGAAGCCCTGGGCATGCAGTGCACGCACCAACGCAGAGCCGACCATGCCACGATGACCGGCGACGTAGATTTTTGATGTCTTATCCATTTGTAACACTGTTGGGCCTTCGCAGCATCGAGCAAGCTCGACCCCCTGCTTCGCTCCGCTCAAATTAACCGTTGGTCGCCTGTTTGTAAGCGAGTTCCTGCTTGGCCAGTACCAGATCGGCACCGACCATGATCTTCACCAGTTCCTTAAATTTAACCTTCGGCTCCCAGCCGAGTTGCTTCTTGGCCTTGGCTGGATCACCGATCAGCAGATCGACCTCAGTCGGACGCTCATAGCGCTTGTCGTAGTCGACGTATTTCTCCCAATCGAGGTCCAAATTGTTGAAGGTCTCGATCACAAAGTCCTTCACCGAGTTCGTTTCATTGGTCGCCATCACGTAGTCATCGCCCTCGTCTTGCTGCAACATTAGCCACATCGCCTCGACATATTCCTTGGCATAGCCCCAGTCGCGTTGTGCGTCGAGATTACCGAGATAAAGCTTATCTTGCAGACCTAGCTTAATACGCGTCGCCGCTCGGGTGATCTTACGCGTGACAAACGTCTCACCACGGCGCGGCGACTCGTGATTAAACAGAATACCATTGGTTGCGTGCATATTGTAGGACTCGCGATAGTTCACCGTTAACCAGTAGGCATACACCTTCGCGCAACCATACGGCGAGCGCGGGTAGAACGGCGTCTTCTCCGTTTGAGGCACGTGCTGCACTAGGCCAAACATTTCAGAGGAAGAGGCTTGATAGAAACGACACTTGCGTTCGAGACCCAGTTCACGAATCGCCTCGAGTAAACGCAGCGTGCCGAGTCCTGTCACATCACCAGTATATTCCGGCACGTCAAAAGAAACACGCACGTGGCTCTGAGCGCCTAAATGATAAACTTCGTCCGGCTGCAGGTTGTACAACAGCTTCATCAACATCACACCATCGGCCAAATCTCCGTAGTGGAGAAACATCTTGGTACCATTGATGTGCGGATCGGTGTAGAGGTGGTCAATACGCTGTGTATTGAAAGTCGAGCAACGGCGAATGATGCCGTGCACCTCATAGCCCTTGGCGAGAAGAAGTTCTGCAAGATACGATCCATCTTGCCCCGTGATACCTGTAATCAGTGCTTTTTTCATATGCCGCCAGTATAGCCACTTTTTAAAATAAATCTATTCGTATTTCCGCATTTATATTTGTATATTTGCGAAAAAAATATGAATTCCTCGGAAAAAATGGTCGCGATCGCCTTTGATCTAAACTTTCGCCATGCGGCCGAAATCTTTAGCGGCGTGTCCGACTACGTTACCGAGGCACGCTTGGACTGGCAACTCATGCCATTAAATTTTGGCTTTGAAGTGCGCCTTATGGAGCTGGCCGAGTCTGGCCAACTGGCGGGTGCGATCGGCACCTTCGTCAGTGACGGCTGGGTGGAGGGTCTGACCGAACACGGCGTCGCTGCGGTCAACATGTTTAACTTCTCCGCAATTCACAGCATCCCCAACGTCGGCCCCGATGACGAGGCAACTGGACGAGCCGCCGCCGCACACCTAATCGCTCAACGAGCGAAGCGCTTTGCCTTCGTCGGCGCGGATGGCGTCTATTATACGCGCTTACGCGAAGCGGGTTTCAGAGCCGGCCTCCCCGATGCGACCAAACTCATCGAGCTCCGCCCTGGGACCTTATTGGCAGAGCAAATTAAAGCACTCCCGCGCGACAGCGGCCCGCTCGGCATGTTCTGCTCCAACGATCTCTGTGCGCGCGAATTGATCCTCGAAGCACAGCGCCAAGGCCTGCAATGCGGGCGCGACATCCTGGTGGTCGGGGTCGACAACGACCCTTCCGAATCGATTTTTGCAGGGATCGGCATTAGCAGCTTCCAGCAACCCATCCGTGAAACTGGCTACAAGTCCGCCCAAGCCCTGCACGCGCTACTCACTCAAGGCCATCTCAGCCCGGATCTGACTCTGCAAACTCCGGCCAAACTCATCCCACGAGCCTCCTCCCTTTCCAAAGGCCGCGCACGCATCGCGCAACAAGCTGCAAACTTACTGCACGACCACCTCGCGGATGCCGAACTAGACATCGAATCGGTCGCCCAAACTCTCGGCATTTCACGCCGCGTGCTGGAACTGGCACTGAGAGAGCAACTTGGCACCAGCCCCTACCAGTACCTCAGCACGGCACGACTCGACCTCGCCAAGCGACTGCTCAAGACCACCAAGCTACCAATTATGGAGGTCGGCAGTCGCTGCGGCTACCCCGAACCGCACCACTTTTCCGCCTGGTTTAAACAACGCACAAGCCAGCCACCCAAAGCATTTCGAGAACAACAGACTATGCACGAAGGCGCTGGCGCACGATAACGCTCGATTAAGCCAACCGAAACAGCGCGCACCTCGATACACCCGAAAACCGAAACCGTAGGGCGTCAGCTTGCTGAGCGCCGCGCCCCCAATGGGAGCCCATGCGAGATTCTATGCGGCATCGAGCTAGCTCGAGCCCTACAGCCGGAACACTGCACCGCGACCGGCTCAAAGCTGACGATTGACAGCCGCTCGGACTGCAATTTCGCTGCACGCCGTAATGTATGCAGCGATGCTCCGATCTGTCGAACCACACCGATTCGAATGCTTCGGTTTGACATCCACACCTGCCAACCACTTATCTACCCATATGTCCAAACAAGGCGTCATCCTACTTAACCTCGGCTCACCCGATTCCACCAGCGTCGACGACGTGCGTAAATACCTGCGCGAGTTCTTGATGGACGGACGCGTAATCGATGCTCCACACGCGATCCGCTGGTTTTTGGTCAACTGCCTGATCCTGCCAAAGCGCCCGAAACAATCGGCCGAAGCCTACGCCAGCATCTGGCGCGACGAAGGGTCACCACTCATTCTGACGTCCAAAGCACAGCAGGCCGCGCTGGCCAAACAAGTCGATGTACCCGTCGCCCTAGGCATGCGCTATGGAACGCCGTCGACCGAAAGCGCGCTGCAGGAGTTACTCGACCAAGGCGTGGACGACGTCCTCATCGTGCCGATGTACCCGCACTATGCGATGTCGAGCTACGAAACGGCAGTCGTGCATGTAATGGACTCGGTGCGCAAGCTGAAGCCAGACCTGAAGACCACGTTGCTGCCGCCCTTTTACCAGGAGCCCGGCTATATCGACGCCTTGGTCGAACGTGCGCGGCCTTCACTGCAAGACGGCAACTTCGACATGCTGGTATTCTCTTTTCATGGCATCCCGCAGCGACATCTAGTGAAAGGCGACCCGTCGCATTCGCACTGCATGACCAAGCACGACTGCTGTAACACCTGCCACCCCGCGCATGCGACCTGCTACCGCCACCAATGCGCCATGACGGTCGAAAAATTCGTGGCGGCAGCGGGTATTCCGAAGGACAAGTACATGATCACCTTCCAGTCGCGCCTGGGCCGCGAGCCATGGCTGCAGCCATACACTGACAAGACGCTGGAGCAGCTGGCCAACGACGGTCACAAGCGCATCAAGGTCATGTGCCCAGCCTTTACTGCGGACTGTCTGGAGACGCTGGAAGAAATTGCCGTGGAAGGTCGGGATATTTTCCTCGAAGCCGGCGGTGAAGATTTCGAACAGATTCCTTGCTTGAACGAGCATGCGAAATTTGTCGAGTTCCTCAGCAACCGGGTGAACGCCTGGCAGGACGGTGCCTACGAAACCGCGCACGCGACGCCTCCGGCGTATGTAGCGCCCTAGAGAAGCCCAATACGGGGGCAGCGCCGGAGCCTAGCTCAGCCGCCCCCCGCCCTGCACGCCGCCAACCCAACGACCATGCTAAATGAAATCGCCCTAACAGATCGCGACGCCTTCGCGATCGGCGCCGCGATGTACAGTGCCGCGTTTTTGCTCGGAATGCTCACCTTGCTTGTACGCAAGTCGTATTCGCACTCCATCACGTTCATCCTGCTGAGCGGCGGATGCTTACTACAAACCCTAGGGCTCAACCTCCGCAGCGCCGAAATAAAAGCCTGCCCGCTGGGCAACCTGTTTGAGATCACCCAGTTCATCTGCTGGTCCTTCGTCTTGCTTTACTTCATCATCGGCCCGGCCTTCCGCTTGCGCCTGCTCGGCTTCTTTACCGCGGGGCTGGCCGCGGTGTTGTCTACCGTCTCCCTAGTCGCGCCCGGATGGGATGCCCCCTACCCGCCGGGCATCTTCGGCGGCAACCCTTGGGTCGAATTACACGCCGCACTTGCGATCTTGAGCTACGCTGTGTTCGCCATTGTCGCGTTGGTTTCGGCCATGTTCCTCATCCAGCAGCACGGCCTTAAAAACAAGCAGTTCAAAGGCGTGTACCAATATTTACCGTCGGTCCAGCAACTCGACCTCATGGCCAAGCGCCTGCTCATCACCGGCGTCTCCGTGCTCAGTGCCGCTCTAGTCTGCGGCGCGGTTCTGTGGATCCATGAACCGGAACTCGTCCCCAGCTTCAAACTGGCCGCCACCTGCCTGGTCTGGTTTGGCTACCTGGTGGTGGTGATTTTACGTTTACAAAAGCGACTCGTCACCCGACGGCACGCGCTCGCCTCGATCGCACTGTTCCTGTTCGCACTCGCCTCACTCTGGCCGGTCCAATCTGCCAGCGAAACGAAACTCGACGCGACACCGGTCGAGCCATCCAACAGCGTTCAATAGCCACTCAACGGAACGAATGAGCAAAGTATTGCAGTCATTGTTTGTGCTGGGCAGCACACACCACGAGGCCCCACTGGAGGTGCGTGAGCGGATGGCACTGTCAGCAGACAAAGCCGCCAGCCTGCAACAGGAACTGCACGCGCTCGACCAAATCCGCGAGTGCTTGGTTGTCAACACCTGCAATCGAGTGGAAATATACGGCCTCGCCACCGGCCCTCAAGTCGAGGACACCATCCGCAACCACCTGTGCGCCTGCAATGGCGTGAGCCGCGAACTGCTCGACACCCACTCCTCCTGGCACACCAACCTCGACGTCCTGCAACACGCCTTCGAGGTCTCCACCGGGCTCGACTCGCAAATGGTGGGCGAAACGGACATACTCGGCCAAATGAAGGACGCCTATGCCAAGGCGCGCAAAGCGAAATGCACCGGCAGCGTGCTCAACCGACTGTTCGAAAAAAGCTTTCAGGCCGCAAAGTCCGCTCGCACTCAAACCGCGATCACCCGCGGACAAGTCAGCATCGGCAACGTCGCCGTCGATTTGGCCAACCGTATTTTCGGTCACCTGCGCGATAGCCGTGTGCTGCTGCTGGGCAGTGGCGATGTGGCCGAAAAGACCGCACAATCACTCAATAGCCGCGGCGTGGCCGACATTACCGTCACCAGCCGCACCTTTGAAAATGCCCATACCCTCGCGCACAGCCTGGGCGGCGCGGCGATAGAATTTGACGACTTTGCCGCCCAGCTGAAGCGCTTCGATATCGTCATCAGCTCCACCGCAGCGCCGGCCGCCATTCTGGACCGCAGCATGATAGCCGCCGCACTGAAGCAACGCCCCGAGCGTCCGTTTTTCTTGATCGACGTCGCCCTTCCGCGCGATATCGACCCCACGGTCGACAAGCTCGAGAATGTCTACCTCTACAACCTCGACGACCTGTCGACCATAGCCAACGAAAACCTCGAACTGCGCAAAGCCGAAATCGAGCGCGCCCGCACCATCCTGAAGGGCTACGCCTGGACGCTGTGGCTGCAACTCAGACGGCGTACCCTGCTGGCAAGGAAGTGACGTAACGTAAATCGAGCTTGCTAAAACTTGGTAGCACAGCGGCGACAGCGATTCAAAGATGAACCATAAAAAAACGGCTGCCCCGATTCGGAGGCAACCGTTGTAAAGTGCTAAGGTCCCTTTTAGGGAGTCAACTTACTCGACGTTGGCGCCGACCACAGCAGCCATTTGCATCATGTTGATGGTTTGGCCTTCCTCGATGTTTGTCAGGTCGGTCAATTTGCCGGATTTGCTGGTGGAGTTCGTGTTACGGAAAACTGGAAGCAACTTGCTGTCCGCGACGATGTACTTACCAGCGTTCTCAGCTTGGCCGTTTTCGGTCTTGGTCTGCAGCTTGTTGGCCTTGATGTAGTCCCACAGCTTCTTGGTAATTTCTGTCCTTGGAAGCTCTGAAGCTCCAAGAAATGCTGCTAGATCAGCTTTTAATTTGACGGGTTTGTTCAGTCCTTTGGGTTCTTCGCTCACTGTATTCTCTTTCGTTTTATTGGGTTAGGAAGGCAGGTGCCTAAAAGTGTGTTATTTGCTTAATCCAGTGCCGCCAGATGGCGCAGGGCCGCGACGTAGCCGTCGAAGCCGAGCCCGGAAATGACGCCAATGCAGGCGTCCGCGGTCATGGAGTGCTGGCGGATCGCCTCGCGCTTGTAGATATTACTGATGTGTACCTCAATGACAGGCAGGTCGCTGCCAGCCAAGGCGTCGCGCAGGGCGAGGCTGGTGTGCGTTAATGCGCCGGGGTTGATGATCAGGCCGAACACCTCAGCGTCGCTGTATTCGCCAATTTCATCGATGATGAAGCCTTCATGGTTCGACTGGTAAAAAATCACGTCCACCCCGAGTGCGGCTGCCTCGTCGGTGAGGAGGTTTTCTAAGTCGGTCAGCGTTTGGTCACCGTAGATGCTTGGTTCGCGCTTGCCGAGCCGGTCCAAGTTGGGGCCGTTGATGATGACGATGCGTTTCATGATAAAAGGGCGATTAGCGAGAGGTACATGCCGATCTATGCATGAAAAATCAGGAATTACGAATTATAAAAGGCAGGGTGTTTCAATAAAGGTCCAATCGAGGCCGAATTTTTCGGCGGTTTCCTTCGCGAGGGCTTTGACGCCGAACACCTCGGTGGCGTAGTGACCGCAGGGGTAGAGGTTGAGCCCGAGCTCCTGCGCCATGTTAAAGTGATGCTGGCGCAGTTCGCCGGTAATCAGGGTGTCGATCTCGTTAGCCTTCAGTTGCTCGACCGCGCTCTGGCCGCTGCCGGTGAGAATCGCGATGCGCTTGGGTTGGCTGCTGCCGTATTCGATCGCTTGGTACGTGTCAGGGAACAATGCCTGCAGCTTGGTGGCCAGTTCGGCGCGTCCACCGCGCGGGCCCTCGGTGATGGTGGCGATGTCATTCCCCTCATACGGGACGAAGCCACCAATCCTAGTCAGCCCGAGTGCTTGGGCCAATAGCGCGTTATTGCCGATTTCTGGGTGGCAGTCGAGCGGCAGGTGCGCGCCGTACAACGCCAGGTTGCCGTCGAGCGCGGTTTTGACCTTCTTGTAGCTGCTGCCGGTCAGTGGGATCGGCGCGGTCCAGTACAACCCGTGATGGCAGATGAGGAAATCGACGCCAGCTGCGATGGCTTGCTCAAAGGGGACCTGCCCGGCATCGACGGCGGCTCCAATCTTGGAGACGTGGCCGTTGTTCTCGATTTGGAGCCCGTTGTAGGAACCAGGGAAGTCTTTGACTTCGGCGCGACAGGTGCGGGCATCACAAAAGGCGATAATATCGGATAACTTGGGCATGACAGTACGCTAGCGCCAAAGTGGAAAGTGGAAAGTGGAAAGTGGAAAGTACCTGAGACGATGGTTGCACGTGGGTGCCAAAATGTATTTTGGCCTTTTGGCTTCTAAATTTGAACACCAGCCTTCTAACTCTGCGCTATGTCAGATTATGAAACACGGTTCGGCGCTATCGGGCGCTTGTACGGGGTCGAGGGCTTGAAGCGTCTTGCGCAAGCGCATGTCTGCGTCATAGGGCTGGGCGGCGTGGGTTCATGGACGGTGGAAGCGCTGGCGCGTACCGGCATTGGCAAGTTGACGCTAATCGACATGGACGAGGTCTGCCTGAGTAATGTGAATCGGCAGATTCATGCGATGGACGAAACCGTCGGCCGCTCAAAGGCGGTGCTACTGGCCGAGCGAGTGGCCAAGTATGCGCCGCAATGCGAGGTCACGGTGGAGGAGTGCTTTTTTACCGAATCCTCGAAGGAGCGTTTATTGGCGCCGACTTACGATTACATCATCGATGCGATTGATACCACCAAGTATAAGTGCCTGTTGATTGCCGAGGCGCGCAAGCGTGGCTTAAAATTGATCACCTGCGGGGGCGCGGGCGGGCGAATTGATCCGTCCCGTGTGCAGATTGCCGACCTTGCACGCTCAATTAATGATCCGCTGTTGCTGCAGGTGCGCAAGAAATTGCGCCGGGACTATGGATTTCCGATGTTTAAACGACAGAAGTTCAAAATCGACTGTGTGTTTACCGACGAGTTGCCGCGCTTTCCTAAGGATGATGGCACGGTGGCTTGCGAGCGTGAGACGGGGGCGGACTACCGGCTGAATTGCGATCAAGGGTTTGGTTCGGTCACCTATTTGACCGGTACCTTCGGGTTCTTTCTCGCGGCCCGGGTGGTCGCGAAATTGACGGCTTCTGATTAGACAAATTCTCAGCGAGCGCGCGGGTCTAGATAAAGAATGAGAAAACGTTAGTCGGGCCATTTGCGTTTAGGATTTTTGGGGGTTCATTCTTTTTTACTCATTACAGTAAAAAATGAATATAACGCCCAAACTCCAAGCTAGTGATCTTAAAATGTTGGTCTCCCATTCGATTTCGATCGAAGCGAGTATTGCCATCGACGAAGTCGTCACGCTTTCCCGACAATCAAACGCACAGTATTTCGCCGTGGTTGAGAATGGTCGCCCAGTGGGGATGATTCCTCGCGATGACGGGCCGATCGAGCTGCAACAGCCGAAACTGAAGGACAACCGTTTCGGCTGGGGCAAGCGCGTTGACCCCGAAGTAGTGCAGGTTCGGGATATGATGATTACCGATCCCTTGGTGATTGAATGCGGGACGGCACCCGAGGTGCTGATCGCTGCGGTGTTTCGCCGCGATGACTCGTGCGTGAATCAGGATATTATTTTAACGCGTGCAGATGGCACGTTTTTAGGACTCATTACCGTGCTTGCCGTGATGCGCCTGTTGCATGGTTTCCTGGGCCGGCACATGAAAGATTTACGGGTAAATAAGGAGGCGATCACCCTCGAAAACAGCCAGCTGGTGAAAATTCGTCGCGATTTGGAATTAACCAACGAAAAGTTAGAACGTTCCCGCAACCAAGCTCAGGAGGGGGCGCAGCAAAAAGGTCAATTTCTCGCCAATATGAGTCACGAGATACGGACCCCAATGAACGGGGTATTTAGTATGATTGACCTGCTGCATGATACCAACCTCGACGAGGACCAGGAGAAGTTAGTCAACATCGCCCGTAGCAGTGCGGGGAGCTTACTGCGGATCATTGATGATCTACTAGAGTTCTCCAAAATCGAAGCTGGTAAAGTCAGTATTGAGCGGATCCCTTTTAATCTAACCGAGACTGTCGAAGCCTCCTTGGCACTTTACTCCGAGGTCGCCTCTAATAAGGGGTTGGAACTGATGATAGACTTCGAGGGCACACCCGCCTGGGTGGTCGGCGATCCACACCGCTACCAGCAGGTGTTGAATAACCTGATTAGCAATGCCTTGAAGTTCACAGAAATTGGATCGGTGAAAGTATCGGTTAAGAAGATGCAAACTAAGGCAGGGCCGGGTATTTTAACTGAAGTAAAGGATTGTGGCATCGGCATTTCCGCTGCTCAGCGTGTCGAGTTATTTGCCCCCTTCACGCAAGCGGATGCATCTCACGCCAGAAAGTTTGGCGGCACTGGGCTAGGGCTAAGCATTTGCAAGAACCTGGTTGAACTGCTCGGTGGGGAGTTGAATTGCGATAGTGAAATCGGCAAAGGAAGTACGTTCTCGATGCTTGTGCCCTTCGCGCCTCACACCCCAAACAATAGCGAGCACATCACTGAGCCAGTGGATCAAAGCGTATGGTGCCATGACCAAGTGACCAAGCATCGTACTGATTTCAGCGGCATGCGGGTACTGCTAGTGGAGGACAACCACGTGAATATGGAAGTGGCACGGCGTTTCTTGCTGAAACTGAATTGTGAGATCTGTTGTGCTGAAAATGGAAAAGTGGCATTGGAGTCTCTCAAGAATGAGCGCTTTGACTGCGTGATTATGGATTGCCAAATGCCGGTTTTGGACGGTTACGAAGCCACGCGTCAGATTCGGCAGGGCAAGGCGGGGGCCGCGGAGCGCACTGTGTTCATTGCTGCGATGACCGCCCATGCTATGTCTTGGGATCGTAAAAAGTGCATAAATATGGGCATGGACCATTACATGAGCAAACCAGTTGGCCTGCAAGATTTCCGTCGAGCGCTGGAGCTCGCCTCACAGAAGTCGGAGATGGTTGTTGAGCCACCTACATCAAAGCCGGTGGTTTGCTAATGTTGGGAATGTCAAGTGGTGCCCTGCCCCAAAACGGTGGTTGATGGGCACCACTCAAGGTCCCCCACATCTGCGGTGGCCGAGTTGCCTATCCTAGCGCGATTTCGTCGACCGTTGCACGCCCACCAACCCTACTTGCCCGCGCTTCAGCGTTAGAGGTGATGCTTGCGGGGGCTGGTTCTTTCTGATGTGCCTTCGGATCAGCTGTAACAACTCTTTGGGCATGCGTTCTTGGCTGATCCGGAAATTCGCCTGTTTAGTTTTGATATGGTAGCCGAGGTGATCAACTTTGAGTTTTTGCATCTCGGACCATAGCAACAGTTGTCGAGGCTTTGGCGATTTCTTGAGCGTGACGCCCAACTCATCCCACGTAATTTCCAAGCGCCCAATCGAATTGAGGGTCACTGCAATGGCGCAAGCCGCGAAAAAGGCGATGCCAGCGGTCATCCAGTAGCTGCCTTGGCGAAACGTACTGACGCTCATCATAATGCCGAGCATCGCATACATCAGTGCTTTGATTTTTTTCATCGTTTCCGTACCTACCTCGTTAGAGAAGCGGCTAGTCAGCCTTGAACTGCGCCTTGTCAATTGCCTTCATATAAGCCTCTTCCTGTGTGATCAGATCTTTTTGAAGTAAGATGCGCAGCGAGGCGTCCATCGAAATCATACCTTGGTCGCGGTTTTGGTCGATGATGTTGCGAATATTGGAAAGCGAGTGGGTGCGAATACAATTAGGGAGTGCTCCATGACTGAGCAGGATCTCATGCACCGCGACACGGCCCCCGCCCTTCTTCTTGCACAACAACTGAGAGACAACCCCCCGCAGTGATTCGGCCAACATAATGCGTGCCTGGTTCTGTTCGTCAGCAGGGAAGGTATCAATAATCCGGTCAATTGTTTTGGTGGCACTGTTGGTATGCAGAGTGCCGAACACCAACATACCCATCGCCGCACAATTCAGCGCAAGGCGGATCGTTTCCATCTCACGCATCTCCCCGATCAAAATAACATCAGGGTCGGCGCGCATCGCACCTTTTAAACCCGCGCTGAAGGAGTGGGTATGCTCGCCAACTTCGCGGTGAATGATAGTGCTTTTTTTATCCTTGTGGGCAAATTCAACTGGATCCTCGAGCGTGATGATTTGTTTTTGGTAGGTCTGGTTGATGTGATCGATGACCGCGGCCAGTGTCGTGGATTTACCGCTTCCTGTCGGACCAGTGACGAGGACCAAACCCTCTTTGTAGCCCGCCAACTCCTTCAAGGTGTCAGGCAAATTTAGCTCATCGACACTGGCGATGTGGGACGGAATCTGTCGCAGCACCGCGGCAATGCCCCAGCTGTTTTTGAATAAATTCATGCGAAACCGCGCCTTACCCGGAATCTCATGTGCGAGATCCGCATCGCCGGTATTTAGAAAGTCTGCCCAGCGATGCGCGGGAGACACCGCTTGCAGCATCGCTTCAATTTCAGCCTCGCTAGCGGGTTGATCGCGCAGCGCCTGGATGGTACCGTGAACGCGTGTCTTGGGCGGGGCGCCCACCGAGAGGTGAAGGTCCGATCCGCCGCGATCGAGCATATCGATCAGCAATGTGTCCAAATCTATCATATTGTTCATTCTCCAAATTTTTGAGTCCGTTGGTAACCTCGACTCCTTACATATTTTCCGCGGCGACTTCGGGGCTGATACGCCCTTCGTCCAATAGCGCTTGTACAGATTCCTTGATGGTGCGCATCCCTGCCTTTTTCCCGGATTGCATCGCGGTATCTAGACCGGTGTCCTTGCCATCACGAATAATATTGGCCACCGCCGTGGTATTGACCATGAGTTCGCAGGCTAATACGACTCCGTCATCGACACTCGGAAGCAGGCGCTGACAGACAATCCCGCGCAGTGAGCCCGAGGTCATCGCGCGAATTTGGTTCTGTTGACTCGGCGGGAAGACATCCAATATACGGTTCAAGGTAGAACCCGCGTCGCGAGTGTGCATGGTGGCAATTACCAAGTGGCCGGTTTCTGCCGCCGAAATCGCCATCTCAATGGTTTCCAAGTCGCGCATTTCTCCAATCACGATAATGTCAGGATCCTCGCGCAGCGCAGATTTCAGTGCCGAGTGAAAGGATTTAGTATGCTTGCCGACCTGACGCTGGGTGACAATGCATTCTTGTGAATGCTGAATAACCTCAATCGGATCTTCCACGGCAATAATATGGTCTTTGCGCGTGCGGTTCAGTTCATTCACCAAACTGGCCAAGGTAGTGGTTTTACCACTGCCAACTGGGCCAGTGACGAGGATAATACCGTTGTGGTAGGTCAGTAACTTACGAATATTATCCGCATTGGGAAAGCCAAGCTCTTCCAAGCTCATCAAGTGATCAGCAACAATGCGATAGACCGCGGAGATGCCGTTTTTCTGTTCCATCATGTTGGCGCGAAAACGCATCGTAGAACCGCTGCTGGTATTGCCGATGCTCAGCGCGTAATCCAGATCCCACTCGGCCTCAAATTTTTCCCGTTGCGCTTCAGTGAGCAAACTTAAATTAATACGACGGGCGATGGCATCTGGCAGCGGGGCATTGCTGAGATAGATAATGCGCCCATGGTGACGTATGCGCGGGCGGGCACCGCCTGTGATGTGCAGGTCACTGGCGCCCATTTGCTGACAGCTCATGAATACTTGCTCGATTGCGGAGCGTAGGTCCACATCGTTCAAGCCATCGAACTCGTTAAAATCGGGGAAGTCGCCGACACCATCCTGAAGCGAGGGGGCATCGGTTGAGATTCCGGGAATCGCGGGGAGCTCGAAGCCGTCTTGGGCATTTTGAATCGATGCCTCGACCGCACTATCGAGGAACGCACTATCTTGTATCCAGCCAGAATTCGACAGAAGCTTCGAACAAGCATGCACATCTGTGCTCGGATTGAGGTTGGATACGATGCCAGAGACCTGACCTGAAGTAAGTAGGTCGTTATCTAAGCAGAAATGAAGAAGCCAGTGGATTTCCGGACGCATACTGTATGGGATATAATCGGGGTGGAGGTTTAGTTCACTTTCTATGCTTTGCGAGAAATGAATCAACCCTTATCCAGACTCTGCACTGCTTGTTTTTACTAAACCTACCACAGAGAATGGCGTGGAGACTTACTGGCGCAGCCCACGATAGCTGTCTAAGAGGAGCAGTTACCGAGATGCGATCGCTAAAATCCACACCGTACATACGACACAGAAAAATGCTC
>Ga0209715_1002322_pt1 | contig 14647 bp, 15 predicted proteins | sample COGITO_mtgs_1205_2_FD_184809 | JGI IMG/M metagenome (GOLD analysis project Ga0209715, IMG submission 184809) | Pelagic marine microbial communities from North Sea - COGITO_mtgs_120503 (SPAdes) (version 2) | ecosystem: Environmental > Aquatic > Marine > Epipelagic ...
CATGGAGACCAGCAAGCGCCGTCTTACAAATACGCGTTACTTCGGAGACGTTCGTTTGAACCCTGAAGCGACCAATGTCCCAGGACGTCGTGACCTAGGTGTGACTGTAAGTGAGGGGCGCACGGGTAATCTTACTTTCGGTGCCGGTTTTGGTTCTGTAGAGAGTGCAGTGGTTTACGTAGAGCTGAGTCAGGGGAATTTCGACTTATTCAACTGGCGTTCCGGCTTTCGCGGTGATGGCCAGAAGTTCCGTTTTCGTGCCTCCCTGGGTACTACTAGTAATCAGATCCTGATTGCTTTTGAAGAGCCGTGGCTGTTTGAGCAGCGTTTGGCGTTTGGTGTGGAGTTGTTCCGTACTGAGTCGGATTATAATAGTAGTGACTACAACGAACTTCGTACCGGCTTTGAGTTGTATCTGCGTCGTCGTCTCTTTGAACTTGTGGAGGCGCGCATGTCTTATCGTCTCGAGTTGGTGGATATCTTTGATGTGGATCCGGGGACTTACCCAGTTGCGAATGATGGCATTGCGGATGTGTTTCAAGCTGCGGTCGGCGAGGATCTGGTATCCAAGGTGGGGCTAACTTTGCTGCGCGACAACCGCGATACGCTCATGTTTACCCGTAATGGAAATCGTACGACGCTACTATCTGAGTTTGCGGGGCTGGGGGGGGATGTGTCTTATCTGAAACTTGAAGGGCGTACCGCACATTTTATTCCGACCTTTGATACTTTGGAGCAGACCTTCTCGGTCGTTTCCCGAGTTGGCTCGGTGGCTCCGTATGGGGATAGTGATGTGGTTCCGTTTTATGACCGCTTTTACTTAGGGGGGCCAGATACCTTGCGTGGCTTTGATCACCGTGACGTCGGCCCGCGTGATAAAGACGATGAAGATGAATCGATCGGTGGTAACAGCTATGGCATGGTTTCCTTTGAATATTCTTTCCGAGTTGCGGAACCTTTGGGGCTGGTTGTGTTCTACGACTGGGGCTTCGTTAACGAAGGGGAATATGATTTTAGTCCGTCAGATTACGCAGATAATTGGGGAGTCGGCGCACGTATTATTATGATGGGGTCGCCGCTCAAGCTCGACCTGGGAATCCCGATCACTTCTCCGGATGGTCAAGGTGGAGGGACTCAGTTTAACTTTTCTTTTGGCACACGCTTCTAGTGTGGCTTGCTTTTCCTTTTAATAACCTTCAATTCATAAACTATGAAAAAAATAACTACTGCATTTATTATCTCGATCTTTTGTGCTGCTGGTCTCTTCGCTCAGAAGGCTCCTGTGGTTGCGACGGTCAATGTTCAACGCATTCTGAATGACTATACCGCCTTTCAAAATGCGGTTGAAAAGGTCAAAGGCTCAGTGGCTCCTGTTGAGGAAGAGATGAAGAAGATGCAGGAGAATATTCAAGCTATTGTGATTGCTGGGCGTGAAGTTGAGGCGAAGGCGAAGAACCCTGCGCTTGGCGAAGGTGCGCGTGCAGAGGCAAAGGCCGAAGTCGCAAAGCTCCAGGCACAGCTTCAAATTGCCCAGACCGACCTCAATCAATTCCGTCAGCAGGCTCAGCAACTTGCCCAGCAGGGCCAAAAAGATGAGCTCGCGCCGCTGCAGCAAAAGGCGGTTGAAGCCGTGAAGGCAGTCGCTGAAGACAAGGGCATCGATCTCGTTTTGCCTATGAATACAGTAGTCTATGCATCGGAAGCACTCGAGATCTCCGATGCAGTGATCGCGGTTTTGAACGCTGCCAAGTAAGTTTTTTCTAATAGTGTAATTTTCAAACACCCTGTTCTCGCAAAGGACAGGGTCTTTTGTTTCCTGTAATATATGGCATTTGTTTACACCACTCAACGTATCTTGGAAATCGTCGGCGACGACGCGCGATTGTCTGGCGGATATGACGGCAAGCTTACAGGGATTGCCTCACTTTCCGAAGCAATCGCTGGCGATTTGTCCTTTCTGGGGAATTCTAAATATCGCACCGAAGTCGAGGCTTCAGAGGCATCTGTCCTTTTGTTGCCGAGGGATTATGAGGACGCGCCCAAGGCGGGGCAGTTGCATATTAAGTTGGACAATCCCTCGTATGCGTTGGCGCTGATATGTCGTGATATTGAGAGGACGATGCAGCCGAGGCCTGCTCCCGGGGTTCATCCGACTGCGTGCGTTGACCCTGAGGCGGAGGTCTCGCCTTCTGCGACAGTGGGCCCTTTTTGTTATGTCGGCAAAGGTGCTAAGGTCGGAGATGTGATTCTAGAGTCGCATGTGAGTGTTGGGCGGTATGCGAAGATCGACGACGGCACGCATGTTTTTCAGCGTGTTGTGATTGGCGATTTTTGTGAGGTCGGTCCGCGCAACCGACTCCTGCACGGATGTATTTTGGGGGCGGATGGTTACGGCTATCAATTTCACCAAGGCGCGCACCAGCGTGTGCCTCAAATTGGTAATGTAGTGACCGAGGCCGATGTCGATGTCGGCGCAAATACAACAATAGATCGGGCGCGCTTTGGTTCAACAGTGATTGGCGCGGGGACTAAGATTGATAATCAGGTGCAGATCGCGCATAATGTGCGTATTGGCAGGCACTGTCTGATTGTTGCGCAAGTCGGTATTGGTGGCAGTACCGAGTTGGGAGATGGAGTCGTCGTGGGCGGTCAAGTTGGCATGGTCGGGCATATTAAGATTGGTTCGGGGGCAATGATGGCTGGTGGAGCCGTGGTGACCCGTTCATTGGAGCCGAAGGAGACTGTGCGCGGTAACCCAGCGGAGCCGATGATGTTGTTTAACCGAATTGCTGTATTGCAGCGTCGACTGCCTAGTTTGTTTAAAAGATTCGATCAGCTCGAGAAAAGTGTCGAATCTTTGGTTGAACGTGGCACAAGTGAATGACTCATATGAAAGATCAATCTCTGAAAATATTCTGCGGGAATTCTAACCCGAAACTTGCAAAAGATATTTGCGATTATCTCGATGTACCACTCGGTGATGCAACGGTGATGAGCTTTCCGGATGGAGAGAGCTTTGTTCGTATAAATGAGAATATCCGTGGCGCTGATATTTTCATCATTCAATCGAGTTGTAATCCGGCTAATCAGTACTTGATGGAACTCTTCATCATGATTGATGCCGCACGCCGCGCTTCTGCGCGAAGCATCACGGCAGTGATTCCCTTTTATGGCTATGCGCGACAGGATCGAAAAGATCAGCCGCGTGTGCCGATTACCTCTAAGTTAGTCGCCAATTTGTTGGTCTCTGCGGGTGCTACTCGGGTGCTCACGGTGGACCTGCACGCGCAGCAAATCCAGGGCTTCTTTGATATTCCTGTGGATCATTTGTACGCCTCTCCGGTGTTGTTTGAGTATCTTAAAGACATTGATACTACGAATCTGACTCTCTTTTCTCCGGATGTGGGCGGTATGAAGATGGCATCGGCCTATGCGAGTATGCTTAAAGTGCCACTCGGATTTATTGCCAAGCGTCGCACTTCCGCAGAGACTGTTGAAGCAGTCTCGCTTGTAGGGGATGTCGAGGGCCGTGATATTCTGTTGGTCGATGATATGACGGAGACAGCTGGTACGCTGTGTGCGGCGGCAGAGTTGCTGAAAAAGAACGGAGCCAAGAGTGTGATGGCAGCGGTGAGTCACGGGGTTTTGAACGATCTGGGCTACGAGCGCCTCTCCGGTGGCTTGCTGGATCGCTTGATTACGACCGATACCACGCCAGTGGAGCAGCGTGACGGGGTTCCAATTACCGTGCTCAGTGTCGCTGCGCTGTTAGGCGAGGGGATCAAGCGCATTCAAGACAATGCCAGTGTGACGGGTCTATTTAGTATTAAGGGGTTTTAACCCTCCCTTTTTCGGGAGTTTCTTCGCTATTGAAACAGTCGTAGCCATTGCACCGCAATGGCATCCCTTTGCACTAGTTTTTGCTGGTGTGCTTCCTCTTTGTATATCGATTAATGAATGATTCCGAACAAGCACCATTGATCTCTGGAGAAGGGGAGGTTGGCTTCGTTGAGTATCAGGATTTTGTTTCTCGCGAGCCGTTTTGTTTTGAGTCGGGAGGTTCGATTCCTGAACTGACGGTGCGGTATGAGACTTATGGTCGCCTGAATGCTGCCAAAGACAACGCTGTACTGATATGCCATGCGCTGAGTGGTAACCATCACTGCGCGGGTGTGCATAGTATGGAAGAGCGCAAGCAGGGCTGGTGGAACTTTATGGTCGGTCCGGGGAAGCCGATTGATACATCGCGCTATTTTGTCGTCTGTTCGAATGCCCTGGGAGGCTGTTCGGGCTCAAGCGGTCCGGATTCGATTAATCCGGAGACTGGCGTCCGTTATAAGTTAGATTTTCCGAAGTTGACTGTGCGCGACATGGTCAGCGCGCAAAGCTTGTTGCTCGATTCTTTGGGGATTGACCGCTTGCACGCAGTTATTGGTGGCAGCATGGGGGGGATGCAAACGCTTCAGTGGGCCATCGATTTTCCGGATCGGGTGGGGCGCTACATCGCGCTGGCCTGTTGCGCGCGGCACAATGCTCAGGCGATTGCCTTTAATGGTACCGGGCGTCAAGCCATCGTGCAGGATCCGGTTTGGGATAATGGCAATTATGATCCGGAACAGCCGCCGGGGCATGGTCTTTCGGTCGCCCGAATGATGGCGCACATTACCTACCTGTCTGATGCGGGGATGGAGGCTAAGTTCGGTCGCAAGCGTCGATCCAGTAGCGCGGGCAAAGAGCATTTCGACGTGGAGTTTGAAGTGGAGAGCTATTTGCGCTACCAGGGGCAGAGTTTTGTGACGCGCTTTGATGCGAATGCATATCTTTATTTAACCAAGGCATTGGATCGCTTCGACTTGCACGGCCCAGACTCCCTAGATGCGACGCTTTCGGCCGTGACGGCTCCGGGCTTAGTGGTCGGCTTTACTTCGGATTGGCTGTATCCGTCTCAAGGGAACCGTGAAGTTGCTGAAGCCTTGTTGCGTGTAGGCAAAGATGCGACTTATGCTGAGTTGGCGATGGATTTTGGCCACGATTCTTTTCTGCTGCGCTCGCCTGAACTGTACGACTTGATTCGTTGCTTTCTCGTCCGCTAATTGACTGTATGAATCCCCAAAACAAGCGTCGCCAAGTTGATTTTCAAATCATTGCCCGATGGGTGAGTGAGGGCGATCGTGTGCTTGATCTCGGTTGTGGGCGTGGGGTTCTGTTGGAGTACTTACAGCGGAAGAAATCGGTGTACGGTGTGGGTGTGGATATCAGTTTTGAGCGAATTCTCAGCTGTGTGAAGCGTGGCGTGCCCGCCTACCATGGCGATGTGCGTACGCTGTTGGCGAGCTTTGCAGATGATTCGTTTGATCGCGTTATCTTTAGTCGATCGGTAGAATTGCTGGATGATCCTGATGCGATTTTGGCCGAGGGCCTTCGTGTTGGTAAGCGTGTGACGGTGGGCTTTGTGAACCATGGTTTTTGGCTGAATCGTGTGAATTTTCTGTTGAAGGGGCAACGCACGGTCAATGAAGTCTACCCTCGACCGTGGTATGAGACCTTGCGCTCGAATCCATTTTCGGTTGGCGAATTTGATCGTTTTTGCGTGTCTCGTCAGATCAAAGTCGAAAATCGTGTCTGCCTTTCAGGAGACTGGAGTAGCAGGTCGAGGTGCCTGCCGAATCTTTTTGCAGGCTACGCGATTTACGATCTATCCAAGTGATGCGGTGAGGTTCGGCTTTTTTAGTGGATTCTGCAGGATCGAGACTTGCCAATACTGAGTTGGCTTGATTTTTTGCGGTCTTGTTAATGCCTAAGCATCCATGCCCGGATGGCGGAATTGGTAGACGCTGGGGACTTAAAATCCCTTGCCAGTAATGGCGTGTGGGTTCGATCCCCACTCCGGGTACCAGCATTCGTAAATATGAATGCAGTCAATGGGGCTGTCGCAATTTTGAGACGTAGCCCTGCTTGGTAGTTGTGTTAGTGATGTCGGGGCGAGGGTTCTTTTGGGGAACTTAATTATATGCCACTACACTTTATTAAATCTGTCTTAGGGGTTGTCGCCACTGTCGTGGTGGCTTTTTTGTGGGTCGGTTGCCGAGAACTGGAAACTGAAGGTGTGCACGCGTGGGTCAGTATTCAGCCGCAAAAGTATTTCGTGGAGCGAGTCGGGGGTGATTCGGTCTCTGTCGAGGTGCTGGTACGTCCCGGTCAAAGTCCCGAGATGTATGCGCCGGGCGCTGCACAGATGGCTAAATTAGCGCGCTCTGACTTGTATTTTGGTATCGGCGTGCCGATTGAGGCGCCTTTATTTCGGCGAATTAAGTCGTCAATGCGTGGTGTCCGTATCGTTCAGACTGGGGATGTGCCTGCGGGGCATCATGCCCATGATCATGAGCATGGACACGCTGGGTGTGATCATTCCGCCTACGATCCTCATATTTGGCTCGATCCTGTGCAGATGGTTGTGGCGGTCTGCCGTGTGCGTGATGCGTTGATCGAGGCGGATCCTGAGCATCAGGTGCAATTTCAAGTCAATGCGGATGTCCTGATTGAAGAGTTGCAGGATTTAGATGCCGCTTTGAGTCGCCAGTTGTCTCCGTATGCCGGGCGGTCATTCTTTATTAACCATCCGGCGCTGGGTCATTTTGCCACTCGCTACGGCTTGAGGCAGATGTCTATTGAGCATGCGGGGTCTGCGCCTTCGGCTCGTCGCATTGCGGATTTGATTGAGGTGGCCCGCGCTGAAAGGGTCAGTGCGATCTTTACGCAGCCTGAGTTTGGTCGCACTACGGCGACAGTTTTAGCGAGGGCCTTGGATGTGGAGGTCTTAGAGCTCGATATCCTGTCTGAAGATTATTTGGTCAGTATGCAGCAGATTGCGGATCGCTTGGAAAAGGGGTTTGCCCGATGAGCGACTGCGGCGGGCACACTGCATGTGCGTGCGAGAGTCATTCAGGGGAGCCTGTGATCTGCTTTAAGGGGGTTTCGTTTAGCTATGGGCATTCGCTAGTAGTTGAGGATGCGGATTTTGATATTTATAAAGGAGAGTCGGTTTGTATTGTTGGGCCAAATGGGGGCGGTAAATCGACCTTGTTGAAGTTGATGCTGGGGCTTTTGCAGCCTGATGTGGGGACCGTTCACCTGCTGGGTGATACGCCCAAGCGCTCTAGGGCGCGAGTTGGGTATGTGCCACAGCATATTGATTTTGATCCGCTGTTCCCCGTCTCAGTGCTGGATGTGGTCTTGATGGGGCGCTTGACGCGGCGGAGTTTTGGGTTTTGTAACCGTAAGGACACTGAGCGTGCGATGGAGGCCCTGCAGCAGATGGGCCTGGCTGGCAAGGCGCAGGTCTCGTTTGCTGCCCTGTCAGGGGGGCAGCGCCAGGCGGTTCTGATTGCGCGTGCGCTGGTTGCTGATGCTGAGGTGTTGTTGCTCGATGAGCCAACCGCGCATGTCGACGTGGCGGCAGAAGAGCGCTTGATGGCTAGTCTGAAGGCATTGCGCAAGGATCTGACTCTTGTCACGGTGTCGCACGATTTGGCCTTTGTTTCGCGTTCGGTGCCCAAGGTGGTCTGTGTGAACCGCTGTGTGCATGTGCATCCGACGACTGAATTGACGGAGGCTCGTTTGCGTGAGCTATATGGGTTTGAGGTTCGCATGGTTCAGCATGATCATGAGCACCTCGATAGTCATGGAGGGCATCATCATGGGTGATTTTTTTAAAGCGTTGCTCGACCCGGATATGGCATTTCTGCGCTATGCGCTCTTTCTGGGGCTTATTGGCAGCGTGCCACTTGGCGCGGTGGGCACCTTTGTCGTGGCGCGGCGGATCAGTTATTTGGCGGCGGCGATTGCGCACTCTGTGCTCGGTGGTATCGGTGGGGCGCTGTATTGTCGCGAAGCGCTGGGTTGGGGGTGGGTGCATCCAATGTTGGGTGCGTCAATCGTGGCATTGCTCGCCGCCGGGCTGATTGGTTGGGTTTCTTTGCGGGCAAGGCAGCGTGAGGATGCGGTGATTGGCGCGATTTGGGTGACTGGGATGGCGGTCGGGTTGCTGTTCATTGCGCGTACGCCAGGTTATATCGATCCGATGGCGTATTTGTTTGGGGATATTTTATTGGTGACTGCTGCGGATTTGTGGATCGCCGGAGGTGTCGGGGTGCTGATTCTCGGTGTTCTCGGTGTGTGGCATCGGCAGATTGTTGCGGTCTGCTTTGATGCGGAGTATGCTTTAATTCGCGGAGTGCGCTCGGATTGGGTCTATGTCCTTTTATTGATGCTGACAGCTTTGACCGTGGTGATTCTCGTTTCACTGGTGGGAATTGTGTTGGTCATTGCTCTGTTGACGTTGCCGCCTGCGATTGCCGCGCTGGGTGCTAAAAGCCTGTGGCGTATGCTTTTCGTGGCAATTTTACTAAATGTCGTCTTCGTGTTCTTTGGTTTGGGACTTAGTTTCGCGCTTGATTTGCCAACCGGCCCTTCTGTGATTTTGGTCGCGGCGTTGGTCTATTTGGTCGCGAATGGATTTGCGCGTATCTTAAAGGTGTAAAGATTGGGTGGTGTGGGTGGCTCTTGGCTTTTGGAGTTTTTTTAAAGATAAGTATTGACGAGCCAAGTGTCGGAGCGCAACTTCGCGGACTTTCATTTTCCACGCTCTCTGTGTGGGGTGAAATAGCTCTTTTAACAGTCTGGATTTTGTGCCCTTGTAGCTCAGTGGTAGAGCGCATCCTTGGTAAGGATGAGGTCGGCGGTTCGATCCCGCTCGAGGGCTCCAGTCTAAAAGTAATAATAATCTCTCAACATCAAATAACATCAATCATGGCTAAGGAAACATTCGAAAGAACAAAACCACACGTCAACGTCGGCACTATTGGCCACATTGACCACGGTAAAACAACTACAACGACTGCTATTCTTAAGGTTCAAGCAGACAAGGGACTCGCTAAGTTCAAGTCTTATGCTGACATCGCTAAGGGCGGCACTGTTCGTGACGCTACTAAGACAGTCACGATTGCTGTTGCGCACGTTGAGTACGAGACAGAAAAACGTCACTACGCACACGTCGATTGCCCAGGTCACGCTGACTTCGTCAAGAACATGATCACTGGTGCTGCTCAGATGGATGGTGCTATTCTCGTTGTTTCTGCTTCTGATGGCCCTATGCCACAGACTCGCGAGCACATCCTTTTGGCTAAGCAAGTTGGTGTACCAACAATTGTTGTTTGGTTGAACAAGGTTGACCTTCTTGATGACGAAGAGCTTCTCGAGCTCGTCGAAATGGAAGTACGTGACCTCCTTTCCAAGTACGACTATCCTGGTGATGATATCACTATCGTTCGCGGTTCTGCTACAGCAGCTCTCGACGACAAGCCAGGTGGTGCGGACGCGATCACAGCGCTCATGGATGCGATCGACACTGATATCGCTGAGCCTGCTCGCGAAATCGACAAGCCTCTCCTAATGTCTGTGGAAGACGTTTTCTCGATCACAGGTCGTGGAACAGTTGCTACAGGTCGTATCGAGCGTGGTGTTGTTAAGGTTGGCGAAGAAATTGAAATCGTCGGTCTTGGTGATACAATGAAGACAACTGTTACAGGTGTTGAAATGTTCCGCAAGCAGCTCGATCAAGGTCAAGCCGGCGACAATGTTGGCATCCTTCTTCGTGGTATCGATAAGGAAGCAATTGAGCGTGGTCACGTAATCGCAAAGCCAGGTACAATTACACCGCACACAACAGCGCTTGCTGAGCTTTATGTCCTGTCTAAGGATGAAGGCGGACGTCACACTCCATTCTTCGACGGTTACCGTCCACAGTTCTTCTTCGGCACTGCCGACGTTACAGGTATCATCAAGTGCCCTGAGGGTGTCGAGATGGTCATGCCTGGTGATAACCTTACCGTGACTATTGAGCTTGGTAAGAAGATTGCTATGGAGCCTGGTCAACGTTTCGCTATTCGCGAAGGTGGCCGCACTATCGGTGCAGGCCGTGTCACTGAAGTTATCAAATAACCTCAGTTAGATTAATTCCAGTTTCTGCCGAGGGCTTTTAAAAGGGCCCTCGGCTTTACTGTCTTACGCTGAATTTCAGTTAAAAAATACAGGAGAGTAGTTCAATTGGTAGAGCAACGGTCTCCAAAACCGTAAGTTGTGGGTTCAAGTCCCTCCTCTCCTGCCATTTTAATCCAAATGAAAAATCCATTCACCAGCACACGCCTTTTTTACAAGGAGACGCTCGTCGAGCTCAAGAAGGCCTCGTGGCCTAGTAAGACAGAACTGCGCGATTCGACGATTGTTGTCCTTCTCGCGACTGTCATCCTTGGTTCTTTTATCGCGCTGACCGATTTCTCGCTGATGAATGGTGTAGAGTTGCTGACCTCTTGGGTGCAGTAGCAAATTGCCGAATCATCATTGATTTCAGGCACCTTTAATTTTAAAGATCCAGACGTAAATATGTCTAATTCATTTTCAGGCCCCAATTGGTTCGCTGTTCAAACGCTCTCAAATCAAGAGGGTAAGGCGAAGAAGTATCTTGATAAGTTTATCGCTGTCGAGGAGATGGAGGACTATGTTTTTGAAGTGCTCATGCCTACCGAGACTGTTTCGGAAGTGAAGAGCGGTAAGAAGAAGACGATTACGCGCAAATTTTACCCAGGCTATATTTTTGTAAATATGCGTCTGTATGATGACGACGGCAACCTGTTGCAGAAGCCTTGGTATTTCGTTCGCGAAGCGCATGGTGTCATCAATTTTGTTGGTGGTGACCGTCCGAATCCGCTCAAGAAGAGTGAGATCGAGCGCATCATCAATCAAGTCCAGGAAGCCGAAGGCAAAGAGAAGCCTAAGATCGAATACGAGATCGGTGAAATGGTGAAAGTCAACGATGGTCCATTTATGAACCTAGTTGGCAAAATCGAGGAAATCGACCCAGATAAGGGTAAGCTAAAGGTTTCCGTATCTATTTTCGGGCGATTCACGCCTGTTGAACTTGAATACTGGCAAGTCCAGAGAACAGAAGAAAGCTAAACAGCTATGTCTAAAAAAGTAATAGGACAAATTCGCTTACAACTGCCAGCAGGTGCAGCTAATCCAGCCCCTCCGGTTGGTCCAGCTCTAGGTGCGCAGGGTGTAAACATCATGGGCTTCTGTAAGGAGTATAATGCGAAGACAAAGGACCAGGCAGGCATGATTCTGCCAGTGGTTATTACTGTCTACGCTGACCGCTCTTTCAGTTTCATCCTGAAGTCACCACCAGCCGCAGTCTTGCTTAAAAAAGCTGCCGGAATCGCAAAGGGTTCTGGTGTGCCAAATCGTGACAAAGTCGGTACGGTTACACGTAAGCAGATCCTTGAGATCGTTGAGATTAAGAAAAACGACCTCAACGCACAGGACGAAGATGCAGCTGTTAAGATCATCGAGGGCACTGCTCGTTCGATGGGTCTCGAAGTTGCGGGATAATTTTTTAACCACGAAAATATACATATTATGGCCACCCAGCAAATTAAGGGAAGCAAGCGCTATCGCCAATCTGTCGAAATGACTGATTTGACGAAGACCTATACGGTCGCTGAAGCGTCTGCGTTATTAAACACACTACCAAAGGCAAAGTTTGACGAAACCGTTGAGCTTTATGCCAATCTTACTGTCGATCCTCGCAAGAGTGACCAAATGGTACGCGGAACTCTACAGCTGCCTCATGGTAGCGGCAAGACAGTCCGTGTGATCGTGTTCACTGAAAAGCCTGAAGAAGCGCTTGCAGCTGGAGCTGAGGAAGCCGGTCTTGAAGATTTGATCGAGAAGGTTGTTGGCGGTTGGACTGATTTTGATGTCGCTATCTCCACAACGAGTGCGATGAAGAGCGTCCGTAAGGTGGCTCGCGTCCTCGGACCTCGTGGCCTTATGCCAAATCCGAAGTCCGGTACAGTGACTGACGAAGTCGCTGAAGGCATTAAGCTGGTAAAAGCTGGCCGTGTTGAGTTCAAAATGGACAAGACTGCCAACGTCGCGATCGTGATCGGTAAGCGTTCTTTCACACCTGAGCAAATCGTGGAAAATGCGGAAGCAGCTGTTGCTGCTTTGCATGACGCCCGTCCTCAGAGTGCAACTGGTAAGTATCTCAAGTCGTTGGCGCTTAGCTCGACAATGAGCCCAGGGATCAGCGTCGACGCCGCTTCCTATAACAAGAGCTAAGGAGACTGACATCACATGAGACTAGAAAAACAATATCTCGTTGAAGAGGTGAATCAACACCTCGACAAGTCCGACTACGTTTACCTCGCTGACTATCAGCGTATTACCGTAGAAGAAATCTCAGAACTGCGTGCCTCACTTGCTGAGCACAGCGCTGAATTTCACGTTGTCAAGAACAGCATTTTCGGTGTCGCAGCTGCAGCCAAGAATCTCCCTGATCTCAGCGAGCACTTGACCGGTCAAACTGCAATCATCGTCGGTGGTGACAACCCATCCGGTGTTGCTAAGGTCATTGGTGAGTTCTTCAAGAAAAAGGACAAAATCGACGTTAAAGTCGGCATCCTGAACGAGAAGGCACTGACTAAAGAAGAGATCGCGGTACTGGCGAAACTTCCAGGACTCGAAGCACTTCGTGCTCAGCTCCTCGGCCTAATGACTCAGCCTGCGACCGGATTCGTCCGTATCCTCAACGCTGTTCCACAAAGCATTCTGTTCGCTCTTCAGGCCAAGGCCGAAAAAGACGGCGAGTAGTCAACTTAGTATTCAATCAACTTTTGGTCGTCCACTCCTCGGAGTGGACGGCTTTAAAATAACCAAAATAATCCGGTTAGGAGGGATTTTCCTCTTAAATATCCCAACACTTGGGGTGCTAACCAATTGAAAGGTACAACATCATGGCAGATATCACAAAAGAACAAGTAGTCGATTTCCTCTCCGCACTTACAGTGCTCGAAGTAGCAGATCTCGTTAAAGAACTCGAAGAGAAGTGGGGCGTAAGCGCTGCTGCTCCTGTTGCTGTTGCTGCTGCTGGCGCTGCTCCTGCAGAAGCTGTTGAAGAAAAAGACGAGTTTGACGTCATCTTCGTTGCTCCAGGTGCTAACAAAATTGCTTCGATTAAGGAAGTTCGTGCGATCACAGGCCTTGGTCTGAAGGAAGCGAAGGATCTTGTTGAAAGCGCGCCTAAGCCAGTCAAGGAAGGTGCTACTAAGGACGAAGCAGAAGAGATCAAGAAGAAGCTCGAAGCTGCTGGTGCTAAGGTTGAATTGAAGTAACGGATATCCATCCTCGCTTATATTCAATAGCCCACAATTTTCACAGTTAGGTGAGCTTGCCCATCTCGGGTGAGCCTCGCCTAGCTGTTTTTGTCTTTCAGCCGACTACTTTCGGCACCTGTCAGAAAACACACTCTTTTTAAACCGTCATCCCGACATCCGCTTTATGTCAAAACGCATTAATTTCGGTCAACTCAAGGAAGTTATCCAGCCACCCAATCTGATCGAAAATCAGATTGATTCCTATACGGAATTCCTCCAGATGGATCTGGCTCCGACCCAACGCGAACAAGTTGGTCTCGAAGCTGTATTTTCCGAGGTTTTTCCTATTGAGAGTTATGACAGTCGCTGCCATCTCGAATATGTCAGCTATAACGTAACACCTCCAACCGAAAGCGAGATCGAAGCGATCCGCGAAGGTGTCACTTACTCCGTATCGCTGTATGTAAAACTTCGCCTGCGCGAAGAGGACCATATTAAGGATGAGGAAATTTACATGGGAGAACTGCCGTTGATTACTGAACGCGGCTCTTTCATCATTAACGGTGCTGAGCGTGTGATCGTCAGCCAGTTGCATCGTTCTCCAGGTATTGCTTTTGAAGAGAGCGTGCATACCAGCGGTAAAGTGCTTCATGCCTTCCGCATCATCCCAGACCGTGGTACATGGCTGGAAGTGCAGTTCGACCAGAACGATCTTCTTTACGTCTACCTCGACCGTCGCCGCCGTCGTCGTAAGTTCCTCCTGACAACGCTGCTGCGTGCGATGGGCTACAGCTCTGACGCAGATATTCTTAATCTCTTTTACGAGCTTGAAGAGATCACGGTCACAGATGCGTTGAAGCGTGACTCTGTTTCTAATCTCGTGCTTACAGAGGATATCGTCGATGCCGACAAGGGTGTCGTGCTCGCTCGTGCATTCGAGCCTCTGACTAAGACGATCATTCGCTCTTTCCAGCAAGCTGGCCTCAAGAAGGTCACCACGATTGACACGACAGTGGATGATGGAGCGATTATTCGTTGCCTCAAGAAGGATCCGACTCAAAACGAAGAAGAAGCGCTCAAGGATATTTACAAGCGCCTTCGTCCTGGTGAGCCCCCCACAACAGCAAATGCCAAGGCATTGCTGAAGCGTTTGTTTCAAGACCCTCGTCGTTACGACCTCGGACGTGTCGGTCGTTACAAGCTTAATCAGAAGCTTGCGATGGATACGGATCTAGACTTCCGCGTTATCAGTGCAGAAGACGTGGTTGAGTCTACAAAATATCTCACACGTCTCAAGCGTGGAGACGGAATGCTCGACGATATTGACCACTTGGGTAGTCGTCGTGTGCGTACGGTTGGTGAGCTTCTGGCAAACCAATGCCGTGTCGGTCTGGCTCGCACAGAGCGTCTCGTTAAAGAGCGTATGACACTTTACG
>Ga0209715_1002333_pt1 | contig 14598 bp, 14 predicted proteins | sample COGITO_mtgs_1205_2_FD_184809 | JGI IMG/M metagenome (GOLD analysis project Ga0209715, IMG submission 184809) | Pelagic marine microbial communities from North Sea - COGITO_mtgs_120503 (SPAdes) (version 2) | ecosystem: Environmental > Aquatic > Marine > Epipelagic ...
AGGCCCGGCCCCCAAGGGGACCGAGCCTATCACTAACCCTAACTAACTAAAAACCAATTACCTGGTTATCTATGAGCACCAGTGGGACACATCTGTTCCAAAATAATTCTCAAAATCGCAAAAAGTGATCGCGTGGACGTAATGTGGTAAGGGCGCTCAACGCGAAGGGCATCCCCGGGAGGGGGCTGATTGCTGTTGTGCGATGTCGCAGACCGGCAGCAATGATGGCGCGGTATTTTTCTAGTTTGCGCGTTTACAATGCCTTCTGTCACGTAGACAGGGAAAACTTTCGCCTAGCTCACGAGGGGCGGCAGGTGAGGCATCCTGAGCCATTGCGCGCCTTATTTGAGCACTTGAAGCTTTATTTCTCCGACGTTAAAGCGGGCGGTCAGCTGATCATCGGTGCGGACGTCTTGTGCGCTGCTTACAATTGTCCCATCAGCCTGCTGTAATAAGGCATAGCCACGCCGAAGTGTGGCATTCAAGCTACTGTTTTGTAAGCGCTTCTTTAGGTGCAGCAAGTCTTCGCTTTTAGTGTGCATTTCCACGTTCGCCGCGCGTGTCATACGGCGATCAAGGTTGTCGAGTGATTGGTGTGCGAGGCTGATTTTGATGCGCGGGTGGTGCTCAGCGAGGCATTGCGAATGTTGAGCTAGTTTGGATTTCTCCCGAGTGAGGCGCCCTTGCAGTGATTGGCTGAGGCGATTTTCCAGATCGTCTAGTTTCATCCCAAATAGCTCGACCTGACGCTGTGGGGCGATGATTTGCATCTGTGCCTCAAGCTCGCGGAGGCTTTGGCGACGTTCGGCAATGCCGTCTTCGATCCAGTTCAGCAGATCGTGCTTCGCGCTTTCAAGGCGTTGTACGGTTTCGAGGTAGAGCGTAGAGATGAGCTCGGCAGCGGCCGAGGGGGTTTCGGCGCGTTGGTCGGCAGCGTAGTCGGTCAGGACCGTGTCGATCTCGTGCCCAACGGCGGAGATGACGGGGAGGGGGCAGTTGGCGACCGCTCGGGTCAGCACCTCTTCGTTAAAGGCCCAGAGGTCTTCGATGCTGCCACCGCCACGGGTGATGACCGCCAGATCGAAATTTCGGCTTGCGCCTGCATGCTCAAGCATTGCGGCGACTTCTTGGGCGGCTCCCTTGCCTTGCACACGTGCGGGGAAAATGACCACCTCGCCTTTGTAGTGGCGCCGCCGAAGAATACGGAGGAAGTCGCGGACCGCCGCGCCGGTGGGGGAGGTGATCACGGCGATGCGCAGTGGCAGGGCGGGGAGTGGGCGTTTGCGGTCTTTTGCAAACAATCCTTCGGCCGCGAGTGTGCGTTTGAGTCGTTCAAACTCCATTTGCAACTGCCCTTGTCCGCTCTGGACTGTCATTTTAGCGATTAACTGGTAGCGGCCGTGGGGGGCGTAGACAGAAAGGCTGCCGAACAGCAAAACTTCCATACCGTCGCGCAATTCGAATCCTTGTTGCGCGGCATCGCGGGCGAAGAGCACGCAGGGCAGTTGGCTGCCGGCGTCTTTGAGCGAGAAGTAGACATGACCGGAACTTTGTCGCCTCAAGTTGGAGACCTCGCCTTGCACCCAAAGCTGGGTAAAGCGGCCCTCCAGCTGCGCTTTAATTTGGCGTGTCAGCTCAGTGACTTTTAACACCTGGTCAGAGGCGGGTTTGCTTCGATTATCCAACATGACTCATAGTGCGGCAGCGCAGCATGCGCGAAACCAAAATGACGACAACGAGCACCACCGCTCCGGTCAAGGCGAGTCCTGCTCTGCCTTCAAAAATTGCACCGCCGGTGACGATTAAACCGACCGTAAAGAGGCTTTGTACCGGCAGCGAGGCCAACAGGTAGGTCTTAAACCGCAGCCCCATCACTCCAAGAGCCACATTTTGTAGCGGGTAGGGGATTCCCGGCGTGATTCGAATAATCAGTCCGAGGCGAAGTGCGCTTCGTTCGGTCAACTCCGGCAGGGTCCATTTGCTCAACAGGCGTGTTAGCAAGAAATGACGCAATGGGCCGGTAGCCAACGCGTAGGTCCAGATCGTGCAAACGCTGGTTGCGGCAATGCCGATTACGCATGCGATCGGCATTCCAAAGCGCGGGCCCATGACGATGCCGAAGAGGACCAGTAGCGGACTCATGGGAAAGCCGATGCCGGGCAGTGTGGCCAACGCCAGCACCAGCAGCAGTGGATGCGCCTCCAGATACACGCGCGCATCGCTGCCAAGTTGTTTCCAATGTGCGAGGTCGGGGTATGCATTCCATGCATAGAACAGTCCCAGCGCTGCGAGTATTGCAGGAATGAGCAACAGGCAGAGGTTGCGGATAATACGCTTTGATGCGGTGGCTGGATGGTTCGGCATTGCGGCTAAGTTGGAAAGATTTTGCTTAAGTGGCAACCTCGCGTATCCCTTGCTTGCACAGTTGCTTCAATTACCTAGCGTGGGCGGTTTATGGAAGACGACGCAAACCAAACTCCAAATAATATGATTCCAGTCGCACTCGCGGTCTTCGGAATCGTTCTGGGTGGCGCAGGCCTTTATTTCGGCCTCACTGCCAACCAGCGCATTAATTCTATCGACGAGTCAGTCGAGGCGGGCTCCAGCAGTTCGGCTCGTGCCGAAAAAAAGATTTCCGGTTTTGATACCCAAATGGCCGAATTGGCTGCTCAGGTCGCTGAACAGAATAAAACGGTCAGTCGTTTGCGAGTGTACAGTTCCCAGGGCGAGCAGGCAGTCAAAAAGCTGGCTTCTGAACTGAAGCTTAATCGCGAGCAGATCGTGAAGACCGCGGAGTCGCTGAATGAATTTGCCGCAGCTGGTTTTCGTCCAGCTTCCCCAGCTCCTGCTGCTGAGGCGACCAGTACGGTGTCGGCCGAGCAGTCCGTTGTTGCTGTGTCGCCGGCAGACGCGACGATGTATACCATCGTCGCGGGAGATACTTTCGGGCGGATCGCGACCAAGATCGGCGTGTCTGTTCAGGCCATTCTGGATGCGAACCCAGATGTCGATCCGCGCCGTTTGAGTATTGGCCAAGCCATTAATATTCCCGTTCGCTGATGGCCGATAGTGTGGAGCAGTCCGGTCCCCCGCGTTGGGATTTACTGGACGATAAATTACTCAGGGCTTGCCGCGTGTGGGATCTCCGCGCGCGTCGCTATCGTCATCCTGAGAATGGCACTGAGGGTGAATTCTACTATATTGATTCCCGTGACTGGGTGATCGTTGTGGCACGAACTCCGTCTGGTGAGCTGATTTTGGTCCGTCAATTTCGTTGGGGCTCGGATGAGCTCTCTTGGGAGTTTCCCGGCGGGATCATCGATGCCGGCGAGGACCCTGTAGAGGCAGGGTTGCGTGAGTTGCGTGAAGAGACTGGTTATGTTGCCCAAAGCGGTCGCCTGATCGGCCATTGCAAGCCGAACCCAGCAATTCTCAACAACCATTGTCACATTGTCTTTGCGGATAATGTGGAGCTGGCTGAGGCGGGCACCGAGTGGGATGAGCACGAAGAAATGGAGATTCGCGTCATCCCCGAAGCGCAAGTGGTTCAGTGGGCGCGCGAATTTAAGATCGGGCATGCACTCGCTCTGACCGGTCTGTTTTACTATCAGTTGGCAGTTCGCTAGGCGCTTGCATCGGGCCTTCCTGTGTGCGCCGAGTGTTTCCTTTAGGCACAAAAAAAGAGCGAATCATGGTGATTCGCTCTTTTCGGTAAAATGCTGCAGCTGCTACGTGTCGTTGCTCTTGGGCGCTTGCGAAGGCGGCGGGGTTGTCTCCACTTGCTTGTTATCGGCGCGTGGCGCTGGCTTCGGCGCATCTTCGTCATCCATTGCAGTGCGGATGTCTTCTTCGATGTCGGAGGTCGCTTTCTTGAATTCCTTAATCGATTTGCCGAAAGACTTGAACAGGTCGGGCAGTCGTTTGGCTCCAAATAAAAGCAGTACGACTAGGAAAATTAGAATAATTTCCGGAGCGCGAAGATTCTGGATGAATGCTAAAGTGTGAATGTTCATAAATATGAATAGGCTCAATGTGTATTAGTTAGCGTCTGCGGGGTCACGATACATCTTGGCCAACGTTTCACTTCGGTCGCTGCTCGCGGGGCGTACTAAATTGTTGATTTTAGGGCTGCCTTCTAAGATGTCGACGGCGCGTAGACTCTGACTTGAGCCTTTACGCACCTTGAGTACGCCCGTTTCGAGACCTGCGTAATTAGTGGCAATTAGGAAGTCGGCGTTAAGCTTTGCTCCATTGCGAATCGTGGCGATGCGCTCGAATAGATCGATGTGCACAATGATTGCCGCGTCCTTGGCGATCGCAATCGTCTCCGTAGCGGCTTCTTGTTTGCCTTCGGTGATGCGCACGCCATTGACGCTCCCGCAGCCTGTAAGAATTGCTCCGAGCACACAGCTGCAGAGACAGAGAAGTCGATAGTATAAGGACATATGGTATTTATTTGGACAGTTTAGCGGAGCGAGGGTTCCGCGTTTAGTCTTTAGCGTTTTCGCGTTTGAGGCTATCCATGCCAGGTTTTTCGAGATTAATGTCTCCTTCAAAGAAGCCGTGTAGCTGGCGAATGCGTGTAGGGTGACGCATCTTGCGCAGTGCTTTGGCTTCGATCTGGCGAATACGCTCGCGGGTTACTTTAAACTGGCGACCGACTTCTTCAAGTGTGCGGGAGTAGCCATCGGCGAGACCGAAGCGTAGAGAGAGGACTTTGCGCTCGCGCTCGGTCAAGCTGTCTAGGACATCGGTGATCTTTTCACGCAACAGGCTGTAGGCTGTCATGTCGTATGGATTTTCCGCACCTTTGTCTTCGATAAAGTCACCGAAGTTTGTGTCATCAGAATCTCCCACCGGGCTTTGCAGGGAGATCGGCTGCTGGGCCATCTTCATGATGGACTGCACGCGTTCGATCGGCAGATTCATTTCGTCGGCGACTTCTTCGGCAGTCGGTTCGTGACCGAGTTCTTGCAGCAGTTGCTTCTGCACCTGCATGACCTTGTTCAAGGTCTCGATCATGTGGACCGGAATACGAATCGTGCGGGCCTGGTCGGCGATGGAACGAGTGATCGCCTGCCGGATCCACCAGGTTGCATAGGTCGAGAACTTGTAACCGCGGCGGTATTCGAATTTCTCAACCGCTTTCATCAAGCCCATGTTACCTTCTTGAATCAAGTCGAGGAAGGAGAGTCCGCGGTTGGTGTATTTCTTGGCGATCGAAATCACTAGACGGAGGTTGGCTTCAACCATCTCGGTCTTGGCCTTATGTGCCTGGCGCATGCCGGTGCGCACTTCGCGGACGATCTCCATTAACTCGCGCGCATCCATTTTGAACTCAAGCGTGATCTCTCCGAGGCGTTCCTCAATCGTTTTGATGTCGACTTTCTTTTTGCGACGAGTGGAGACCTTCTCAGCCGATTCGATGTCGTCGTAGTGGTCTGTGATTTCACGGTAGACCGGAGTGAGGTCGTTCACGAAATCTTCAAAAACTTTAAGCTTTAGGCAGTATTTACGCAGTAAAATGTGCAGTTCGCCCTCGTATTTTTTCATGCGTGTACGTGCACGCTTGGCGTTCGGCTGGCTGGTGGCGTTGAGTTGGCTGTCCCACGCGGCGTAAATACGCTCGCCGAGCTTGTGTGCTTGCTCTAGGAGCTTTGGCAGGCTTTCGAAGTAGATTTCACGGCTTTCGATTTTCTTGTCGAGCACCACCCGGTCGAAACGCTCTTCGCGGTTGAGCAGTTTTTGTACGACATTGTTTTGAAATTCGAGTGTCAGTGCTGTTGAAAATAGCGCATCTTGCGCACGCAATTCCGCTTTCTCAATGCGTTTTGAAATCGCCACTTCCTCCTCGCGTGTGAGCAAGGGCACTTGTCCCATTTGCTTCAGATACATTCGGACGGGATCATCGAGAATGTCATTCTGTGAGGTGCGGACTTCTTTTTCCTCGGTTTCTTCCTGGCGGGCTTTGTAGGCTTCGACTTCGTTGTCGTCTAGGATTTCAACTTCAAGGTTTTGAAGGATGGAAATGATATTTTCGATTTCCTCAGGATTGTTGACGCTGCCGGGCAGGGCTGCGTTGATGTCCTTATACGTGAGGAAACCCTGTTCTTTGGAAAGGCGAATCAGAGTGCGTATACGCTCATTTAGCTTCTCCTGGGCCTTGGGAGACAAGCTGCGTTTCTTTGGGGCGGCCTTTTCGATCTGCTCGTTGATGTCTTCCGCGGTGACTGCGGTCGCCTCGGTGCTGGCAGCTTTAGCAGCCGGTGCTTTTTTTGCAGCAGTTTTCTTAGCCGGTGCTTTCTTTTTGGCAGTTTTTTTGGCTGCAGTTTTCTTGGCAACAGTCTTCTTTTTGGCGGTGGTCTTTTTCGCTGCGGGCATAATGTGTGTGGCGTGTGTGTGAGCTGCTTGTTTAAATTTCGAGCTGGTGGGGATTCGCGAGTGCGTTACGCGCTTCTTTGGCTTTGCGCATGATGCTCGTTTGTTTGTCTGGGGAAGCGTTTGCTACTTGTTGCGTGAGGGCTTTTAGCTGATTCTTTAAGTAGTTGATGTAGATGTAGTTGATTTGTTTGTTGATCTCTGTCTCTGCGAGGTCGGTATCGATATTTAGGTCTCTGGAGTGCAAGTCCGCCAACAGTTGCCTATCTTCAATGGTTTCGATGAGATTCTCGATGTTGGACGTGTCTTCGATGAGGCCCTCGCGCAGTTCAGCAAGAACACGTTGCAGCAAGCGCCCGGCTGGGGATGCTTTATTAATCCAATCGTAATCAATTATTTCTGAGATTGCAGCGCTATGTGCGGGAAAGTGTAAAACGAGCCAAAGTAGCTCCCACGTTCCCTGTGTCAATAGCGTGTCTCGCGCGACTTTTGGAGTCGGTTTGGGCTGATCTTGGCCTTGACGATAAGTCTGCGGCTTGGGCACTTTTTTGAAATCAATCAGTGCTGCGTGTGTATCGACATTGAGCATTTTCGATGCCGCCTGAATATAATCCTCACGCGCGACTTCGGATGGGACGTGCTGCAATAAGTCGAACACGTTGCGCAGTGCGGTGGTTTTCTCGTGGGTGGTCGGTGCTCGGTCTTCGGGGAGGCTTTCTGAAACGGCGAGCTCGATGGCACTGCGTGCATTCACGCGGAGCGGTTCCAGAGCGGCGGCGCCGTGTTCGCGCAGCAGGTCATCGGGGTCGGATTTCTCGGGCAGGAGTAAAAAGCGAAATTCTAGCCCGGCTTTGAAGGCCAGCGGTAGCGTGCGCAGCGCGGCTTTGCGTCCGGCTTTGTCGCCATCGAGCAGGCACTCGACCGAGCTGGGCTGGTAGCGGCGCATCAGGTGGAGCTGGTCGTCGGTGATCGCTGTGCCTTGCGGCGCGACCGCGGTGTGCAGACCCACCGACCAGCAGCGAATCGCGTCGAGTTGCCCTTCGACCATGAGGAAGCTGCCGCCTTCTTTTAAATGCGTGCGGGCATGGTCCATGCCGAATAGAATGCGCCCCTTATGGAAAATCTGCGTCTCGGGCGAGTTGATATATTTCGCCTCGCGAGCGGGGTCATCTTCCGGGGTCTGCGCCAATTGGCGGGCGGTAAAGGCGACCACGCGGCCTTGTACGTCGCGAATCGGCACCATTAGACGGCCACGGAAGCGGGATTTGAAATTTTCGTGATAATTCTCGTTGTCGCGTGCGAAGAAGAGTCCGCATTGACGCATGGCTTCGGCGGGAATGCCGCGCTCTTTAAAGTAGAGGGCGAGGGCGTTGCGTGCCGCGGGGGCGTAGCCAATCTTGACCTCATCCGCAGTCTCCATGGTGAAGCCGCGCTGCTCCTGCCAATAGCTGCGCACTGGCGCGGCTTCTTCGGATTCGAGGAACTGTTTGTGGAACCAGGTGGTGGCGAGTTCGTGGATTTCGAAGATTTGTTTGCGCAGTGAGACTTGCTCGCGAGAGGGGCCACCTGCTTCGTACTCCAAAGTGATGTTAAACTTCTTGGCGATAAACTCGATTGCTTCGGGGAACTCGAGGTTTTCGACCTTCATTATAAAGGTGAAGCAATCACCGCCTTCGCCAGTACTGAAGCATTTATAGAAACCACGATCGGGATGGACGTAGAACGACGGCGTTTTTTCCTGCGTAAAGGGGCTGAGTCCTTTCCACGATTTACCCGCCCGCTTGAGTTCGACGTAGGGAGAGACGATATCCACCAGGTTCACCTGATGTTTGATCGTTTCGACTGATTTTTGCGCGATGCGTGCCACGTGTTATTTTTTTAGAAGGCGGGGGATGCTCAAAAACTTCGCTATCGGTGGAGTTTTTGTTAGCGAAGTCGGGCTAAGGCGGTTTCGGCTTCAGCGTTAAGCGGGTGGTTGGGGGCGAGTTCGATGAAACGCTGGTAGAGTGTGCGTGAGGCCGATTTGTTCCCGGAAATACGTTCGTAGCCACGGGCGAGGGAGAGTGCGATCTCGGCGCTGCGGGGAAAGCGGTCGTAGGCACTTTCTAGCTCAGCTAGGAAGTCGTCGGATTGCTTGGTGTATTGAATGACTCGGAGGTAATCGAGGGTGTACGCGGTCTGATCAGGGGCCAGGCGCATTGCCTCGAGTGCGGTTGTTTCGGCGTTTTTGGTCTGGCCGTCCATCAGGTACACGCGGGAGAGGTTGTTCCAGATGTCGGCTTGAGTATTCGCGCGGCCGAGTGCTTGCCAGTAAAGTGTGATGGCGTTTTTGAATGCGTCCTCGTCGGTGGCTTGTTCGGCGTCCGCGAGCAGTTCTTCGAGGCTGCGCGGTGTCGCTGCGGGGCGGATGGGGGATGGAGTGCCCCGGTTTACCTCTGTGTTCTCGGGCTGAAAGCTGTCGGCTGGATCGCCCGCGTTTGTGCTGTTCACGGCATAGTTAATGGACGTTGCGGGAGTCTGTTGATCGTAGTTGACTTCGATACTGAGCTCGGGTTCGGCGGGTTCGATTGCGATATTTGGGTCGAAGGCGACGATTTTACCTTGGCGCGCAGGAGCGGTTACTGCTTCGACCGAAGAGACGGTTTCCAGTGCCGGTGCGTCCGCCATTGCTTCTGCGTGCTGCATGTCCTTTATGATCTGTGCTTTGCCTGATGTAGCGCTGCCGGCTTCAGTTGTCGTGCTTGTATGCGTGTCGGGCTTTACGTGGGCTGGAGTGGCTGCGGTGTCGGTGTCGCTCTTAGCCGCTTCCGTTTGTTCTTCAGTTTCTGAGGCTGCATTCGCTTTGTCGAGTTCGGCTTGCATGGCTGCTTGAGCACTGCGCCAACCTTGCAATTCGCCGCGGGCGCTGGCCCACCTGCTGGCATCGATTGCTCCCGGGAATTGTTGGTCGAGCTGGGCGATCGCGGCTTCGGCCGCGACCCAATTTTGGTTGCGCAGCTGAATTTCGAGTAGACCAAATAGCGCGGTTAGGGCGTTGGGGTCGTCACTGTTGGCTGCGATGCTGTACCAGCGCTCCGCTTGAGGCAGGTTGTCGAGCTGTCTAAACAGGGTGCCGATGGCGACTGCTGTTTCAGGGGCGGGAGTGCTTTGCTCCGGATGGACCCCTTTCAAATAGGCGTCGAGGGCCGGTTGCGTTTGTTGTGCTTCGGCGCGGAACTCGCCGAGGCGCCGCCATAGCTCGGCGGTGATGGCGTCGGGTTCGGCTTTGACGAGTGCCTCGAGTAATTCGGCGGCAGCGCCCGATTGCTGGGCGTTTTCCTGGGCGCGGTAGGTTTGATACAGCAGTTCAACGTCATCCGGGTTGAGCGCGTATGCGGCGCTCAAGTAGAAGGCGGCTTCGGCGGTGTTGCCGAGCGCTTGGTGAATGTCACCGATTTGGCGAAGAATCTCAGCGTCATTGGGGAATTCGGCGGACAGTGTATCCAAGTTGGCCAAGGCAGTTGTGTGGTCTCCGGCAGCCTGTAACTCGGCGGCTTGTTGTAGACGTTTAGCTTTCTTTTCTTCGGGACCACTGCAACCTGCGAGAAGAACGTAGGTCAGTGAGAGAAGAATGAAGATTACTTTTTTGAGGTTTGCCTTTGGCATAAGCAGCAATTTGTTGCGAGAGGTGTGTATTTGTAGAGATAAGCTCACAGCGTTGCCGTCACTCTCGTATCCCTTGTTTGGGTGTCAAGTGGATAGGCGGACGCGACGCCTTGATTTGGGGGGCAGCCGCGGGTTGGTCTTGGCATGCGTTCTAGTTAGTTCTTTGCTCGGGGCGATGGTTTCGGGTGCGCAGCAGGCATTGCCACCGCGCGCGCCACTGGGGTTAGTTTGGGAGGCTTCGCTGTCAGCCGATGGTCTGTATTCTGCTCAGGTGGCGACTTTAGTCGATGCCTACGAGACCACTGTCGCCAGCAGGCTCGCTCCTGGAGTGCGAGGGCAGGTCGGTTTGAAGGTAAATACGCGCGGAGGACGTGGGTTGAGCACGCCGTTGCCACTTTTGCGCGCCGTGATTGAGGCTTTGCAGGTGCGTGGGTTTTCCCGCGAGCGTATTTTAATCGTCGATTATTCCGCCTATGATTTGCGCCAGGCGGGGATTTTACCTCCGCTTAGTCTCGATGTGGCGCGCTTTGAGGGATGTCCTGTTTTGGCTTTGGATAGTGAACGTCACTATGACGTAGATTGGTTTTATGACAGCCCACTGCCCCCCACCTTGCAGCAGGAGCCGCAATTCTTTTCTGGGGCGGGGCAGGGGCGCTCGTTAGCCGCAGGGGCGGAAGCGCGAAAAAGTTTTTTGCCAGCACCGCTGTTGTTTGAGGTGGATTTTTGGATTAATTTGGCGGTCGGCGTGGATGATGTGACTTTAGGCGTGGATGGCGCACTGGCAAATGCGACCTTGTGGAATGTGAGTAACAGCCAGCGGTTTTTGGATAATTTGGCAACGGCGTCGGCCGCGGTGGCCGAGATTGCTGCCATTCCGGAACTGCAAGAACGCATGGTACTGCATTTTATTTCACTGGAGCGCTATCAGTTTATCGGCGGGCCTCGTTTTAAGTCGCTTTATACGCGCTCGGAGCCGCGCGTTTGGATGAGCAGTGATCCGGTGGCGCTGGATCGCTTGCTGTTTGACCGGATGAATGCGGTCCGACTCTTGGAGGGATTTCCTGAGATTGCTCCTCTGCCGCGTCAGTTGCCGTTTGCAGCCAGTCTCGGTTTGGGGGTGTTTGAGAAATCGAGGATTTGTATTCGACCTGTGTCCCTCGTTGCGGATCCAAATGAGGGCGTCTTACCCTCGGATTCCGATGGGCTTGAGGTGGCGCCCGCTGCTGAGCAGACAGAATAATTTCATTTGTTGGCAGAAACGCCTTGAACTGAGGCGCAAAGCCTTCTTCTTTCCATAGTATGCAGATCGCGGACTATTATCCGATTCTTATTCAGTTTTTTATCGCTACCAGTATTGGTGTGGTGGTTCTTGTGGCTTCGCATATCTTCGGACAGCGTGGCACGCCCAACCCGACTAAGGACTCGCCTTACGAGTGCGGTATGTTGGCCCAAGGCTCGGGCCATGCGCGTTTCGCGGTGAAATTCTATGTCACCGCGATGCTCTTTATTTTGTTTGATATCGAAGTGGTATTCCTGATTCCGTGGGTTCTCGTCTTTCGCGAATTTCTCGCCGTGAACCTGCCGATCCTGATGCCGATTTTCTTTTTCTTGTTCGTGCTGGTCCTTGGGCTTATCTACGAGTTGAAGAAGGGCGCGATCGAGTGGGAGCAGTAGGGCCCGCAGGCTTGGCCTGTACTTTAATTTGCGCGCGGTGAGTGTGCAGCACCTTCGTTGGGACGAGCGGTAATTTTTTCGTCTGTCATGGCTTTAAATATTTTGACAAGAGGCGATTGATTTTTTGAGAATATAATATGCGAATAGACCGCTTTATCGCCCAATCCCGTGTGATCGATTTAAAGAGCACAGACTTTAAGGGGGCGCTGTCGGAACTGCTCGCAGTTTGCGATATTACCAAAGAGAAGTCATTAACCAACCAAGGCTTGCTGAAAGATCTGTTGGATCGCGAAAAGCAGATGACTACCTATCTCGGGAATGGTGTTTGCCTGCCGCACGCGCGTGTGCCGATGAAGCGAAGGTATATGATTGCGGTGGGGCGCTGCCCGAATGGTCTGCGCTATGAGGGCCAAAAGGAATACCACGGCATTCGCTATGTCTTTTTGCTATTGGCAGCTGAGAATGCCCGTAACTATTTGTACAGCTTGGCTTCGTTGGCACGTGTCTTTCAGGACAAGTTGCACATGGAGCGACTGGCTGCTGCTGAATCGCTGCCGGACTTTCGCCGCGAGGTAAAAGCTGTTTTTGGAGGGGATGGGGTGAAGCCACGTCGCCGGCATAACCGTTTTAATAATCTGATCCTGAGAGAAGCCGCAAAAATCGCGAAAGGAGCCAACTGCACTTCGGTGTTGGTCTTTGGTGATACCTTTGGCGGCGGTGTTGAGGTCGGTCGCATTTTTAAAGGCTTTAAAACCGTGCTGATTGCGCATGGTTCAGCCGAGACGGCTACGGAACGCAAAGAGATCGATGCGGTGCTGCCGATTCGTTCGTTCAGTAATCAGCGTTTTTCGCAATTACGAAGTGCGGTTCTGATTGGCCTCACTCGTGGGATTTTTTCCAGTACCGAGCGCCTTTGTTGTGTCGGTGGTTTGCCGCAGAGTAATCAGTTTGACAGTATTACGGTGGTCGATGTGGAGCGCGAGTTCCAGACCATGCTGATGCAGAAGTCTGAGATGTTGCCCACCGGTGTGAAGCCAGAAGTGATCGAGCGTGTGTTGGCGATCGCCACCGAACTCGCAGTTGAAGGTCGGGAAGGTCACCCTGTCGGCTGTTTGTTCGTGCTTGGTAATACTAAGAAGATTTCGGGATACACTAAGCCGCTGATTTTGAATCCTTTCTTCGGCTACAAGGACGAAGATCGTAATATTTTGAATCCTTTTATGGATGAGACGGTGAAGGAGCTGTCATCCATTGACGGTGCTTTTATCATTCGTGGAGATGGCGTATTGATTTCGGCGGGTTCCCTGATTCATGCGCCCGATTATACGCACAATTTGCCCAGTGGTCTTGGCAGTCGCCATGCGGCGGCTGCTTCGATCTCGCAGGCGGTGGATTGCCTCTGTGTGGTGGTTTCGGGTAGCACCGGTCAAGTGACACTGTTCCGTCGCGGCGAAATGTTGCCGCTGATCGAAAAGGCGCTGGTTCGCAATAGTTGATGGTTGATCGTTGAGGATTGATTGTTGATGGTTGAGGCTCGCCTGGACGCGTGCATACAGCTCGTGGTTGATTTTTGACTTTCCCAGCGAACAACTTGCAATAAATAACTTTCTATCATGTCCCGTATTGACCAAGCCTTTGCCACCGCTCGCCGTGAAAACCGCGCCGTTTTCGTCGGCTATCTCTGTGCCGGTGACCCCGACTTTGAAACATCGCTCAAGGCTTGCCGAGCGGTGATCGAGGCAGGTGTCGATGTGCTCGAGCTGGGCGTGCCGTTTTCCGATCCGCTGGCGGATGGCTTGACCAATCAGTTGGCGGCTCAACGCGCGCTGGAAAGTGGCAGTCGCAGTGAGCGCGTGCTCGATCTCGTCAAGGCGATTCGCGAGTTCAGTGAAGTGCCGATTGTCTTCTATACTTATTACAATCTCGTTTTTTCCCAGGGCAGTGAGGCTTATGCGGAAAAAGCCAAAGCAGCCGGAGCCGATGGCCTGTTGACCTTGGACTTGCCTCCGGAAGAAGCTGAAGCGCACTTGGCTGCCTGCGTTAAGCACGACATGCAAACCGTGTTCATCGTGGCACCGACCACTCCGGACGCGCGTCTCGAAGTTATTTGTAAAGCGGCGAGTGGGTTCATTTATTATGTCTCACGCGAAGGTGTGACTGGCGAGCAAGCTTCGATGGCTGAGGGGATTCAGGCACGTGTGGATGTGATCAAGCAGCACACCGATTTACCGGTGGTTGTCGGCTTTGGTGTTTCGAGTGCGGACCATGTCCGTACAATCGCGCAAGCGGCCGATGGTGTTGTCGTCGGCAGTGCGATTGTGAATTGCATAGCGGGCAATCTGGGTGATGCGGCAGCGATTACATCCGCACTGACACAAAAGATGCATGCACTCACCCAAGGGGGAGCACTCTTCAAAGCTTAACTGCATCCTTGATTTGAGGTGAGTGGGGGGCGATGCGCTGTCATTGCCGCAGGTTGGTTGTGTGTCTGTGTGCTTCGTTGGAAACGACGGAGCGTTTCCCTCCACGGGAAGAGCGGGGGCATTGAATCGCGAGGGCCGCATGGGAGTTCGCTGTGGGGCGACTGAGTGGAGGGCTATGCGCTGTCATTGCCGTAGGTCCGTTGTGTGTCTGTGTGCTTCGGTGGAAACGACGGAGCGTTTCCCTCCAAGGGAAGAGCGGGGGCATTGAATCGCGAGGGCCATGGGAGTTCGCCGTGGGGCGACTGAGTGGAGGGCCATGCGCTGTTATTGCCGCAGGTCGGTTGTGTGTCTGTGTGCTTCGGTGGAAACGACGGAGCGTTTCCCTCCACGGGAAGAGCGGGGGCATTGAATCGCGAGGGCCATGGGAATTCGCTGTGGGGCGACTGAGTGGAGGGCCATGCGCTGTTATTGCCGCAGG
>Ga0209715_1002340_pt1 | contig 14584 bp, 11 predicted proteins | sample COGITO_mtgs_1205_2_FD_184809 | JGI IMG/M metagenome (GOLD analysis project Ga0209715, IMG submission 184809) | Pelagic marine microbial communities from North Sea - COGITO_mtgs_120503 (SPAdes) (version 2) | ecosystem: Environmental > Aquatic > Marine > Epipelagic ...
TCACTTCTGTTTCCTAATGATTAGGGGTGTTAGAGCTGGGCTTTCCCAACGTGACATTAAGTTGGATTGTCGTAAAGCACTCGTTTATTAGAATAGTCCAATTAATTGTGAATTAGCGACAGATTACCTTGTAGAAAAGAGGATAAAAGCGAAAAATAGAAGAAGAAAAAAGGGTATACATTGACTTCCAATGTATACCCTTTTTTCATCCTGTTTTTAATACAGAATTAGTATTTAAAATACTTCGCTTAGTTTTAAGTAATTGTTTATATGTTTAATAAGCATTAGAATTATAAATGCTAACCTATCAACAATCAATACTTTTGATGAATAATCAACGTTTTCTTTTACCTTGCTAATCATCTTTATTCTAATATCCCATGACATTTTTCTTTAATTGTAGCATCTTATTCATGATCCTTCTAGCGGAGTACATTTACATGGCCGTGATAAGAATTTTCCGATGTGGCTTCTAGCGTATTTTTACTTTTCCTTAGCATCATTTTCCATGAGTATGTTCCTTCAGGGACATAAAGTCCTTTGTAAGTTCCATCCCACCCTATATTAAGATCATTACTCTCAAAGAGAATCTCCCCCCATCGATTGAACACCAATAAATTATAATCTTTAGGGCTATATCCTGATCCAAATACTGGGTTAAATGATTCATTGAACTCATTACCATCAGGGGTGAAAGTATTTGGCACATAGAATAGCAAGCGATCCCATACAGTAATAACTTTATTAATTGTATTCATGCAACCGTTTTCGTTATAGGCATATAGAGTGACATTATATTCCCCAGGTTCACTATTTGGAAAATCATGAATTGGATTTTCTTGATTTGAGAAATTTCCATCTCCAAATTCCCATTCGTAATTTGATGCTCCAACTGATTCATTTTCAAATTGAACAGTATTGTTATGTATAGTGACTTCGTTAGGATTTGTTGAGAAATTTGCTTCAGGATTTGCTGTTATACAGATGTAGTCAGTCAAAACTAGTGAATTCATACATCCCGCTTGAGTTGAGACTGTTAATGTTGCATCATAGCATCCTGGATCGTTAATGAATATAGTATTTGGTCCACACATATCGAATTCCATTCCATTGCTTAACGACCAAGAGCACATTTCATTTTCATCTGAATTGGAATTAAACGTGACAGTTTCACCTTCACAAACAGTTATCGAAGGATCTGGAGTTAAAACTGGAAGCGAATTAGCCGTAAGAATAGTCGATACTATTACTGTACAAAGATTTGTATCTGAAATTGTTGCTGTGTATACACCTTCTCCTAAGCCCTCTATAAAGTCAGTAGTTTGAACAGGATTAGTCTCCCATTCATAGGTGTATGATGGACTACCTCCATTAGCAGTTACTTGTATTTGCCCATCAGATTGACCTGAACAGCTAATAGGTTGCCCATAATAGTCTGTTAATACATTGATATTAGACGTTAAAATTGCTGGTTCATTCAAGACAATTGTACTCATAATCGAACATCCGTTAATGTCAGTTGTGTTTACATCATACGTTCCAGCTGTTAATCCCGTTTGATCTTCATCACTAACGAACAAGCCACTTCCATCGACCGTTGTCCAAGCATAAGTATAAACTGGTGAACCGTTCGCAGTTGTTAAGTCAATTGTTCCATCAGCTAAGCCATTGCATGAGATATTGTCTCCACTTGGATATTGGAATGCTGTTATTGTCTCTGTCAATGCTGTTGGTTCAATGAGTGTGATAGAACTCGAAATCGTACATCCATTTACATCTGTAGTTGTCACATCATACGTTCCAGCTGTTAATCCCGTTTGATCTTCATCACTAGCCAGCAAGCCACTTCCATCGACCGTTGTCCAAGCGTAAGTATAAACTGGTGAACCGTCCGTATTTGTTAAATCGATTGATCCATCAGCTAAGCCATTGCATGAGATGTTATCCCCACTTGGATATACAAATGCTGTTGTTAATTCTGTTAATACTTTTGGTTCAATGAGTGTGATAGAACTTGAAATCATACATCCATTTACGTCTGTAGTTGTCAAATTATACGTTCCAGCTGTTAATCCCGTTTGATCTTCATCATCAACTACCAAGCCACTCCCATCTAAAGTTGTCCAAGCGTATGTATAAACTGGTGAACCGTTCGTATTTGTTAAATCGATTGATCCATCAGCTAAGCTATTGCATGAGATATTATATCCACTTGGGTATACGAATGCTGCTATTGATTCTGTCAACACTGTTGGTTCAACAAGTGTGATAGAACTTGAAATTGTACATCCATTTACATCTGTTGTTATCACATCATACGTTCCAGCTGTTAATCCCGTTTGATCCTCATCATTAATCACGAGTCCACTGCCATCGAGCGTTGACCAGGTGCAAGTATAACCTATTGAACCGCTCGTATTTGTTAAATCGATTGATCCATCAGCTATGCCATTGCATGATATGTTGTCTCCACTTGGATATTCAAATACTGTTGTTGATTCTGTCAATACTGCTGGTTCAATTAGCGCGATAGAAGTTGAAATGGCACAACCATTTACATCTGTTATTTTCACGTCATATGTTCCAGCTGTTAATCCCGTTTGATCTTCATCATTAATCACGAGTCCACTGCCATCCGCTGATGCCCAGGTATATGTGTATGCCGGCAAACCGTTCGTAATTGTTAAGTCAATTGATCCATCAGCTAAACCATAACAAGATATATTATCTCCACTTGGATACACAACTACTGATGTTGATTCTGTTAATTCTGTTGGTTCTGAAAGCGTATACGACTGAATTATTTGGCAACCATTGGCATCAGTAGCAGTAATCGTATACGTCCCGACTGAGAGTGCTGTTTGATCCTCATCATTTACAATAAAACCGCTACCATCAAGGGTTGACCATACGTATTTATAAGGTTCTGTTCCCCCAGAAAATGTAAGATCAATACTCCCATCATTTCTTCCAAAACATGAAATGTTGTATCCATTATAATTCGTGTAATTAGTGTCAACTATCTCAAAAACCAATGGTTCTAAAATGGTTGTTTCAAGTGAATCTACACAACCATTTATATCCGTAACAAGAACATCATAAGTTCCAGAAGTTAGAGCAACTAGGTCCTCATTGATTGATGAATTAGACCAATCAAAACTGAAAGGAGATGATCCACCACTCACAGTTAAATCTATAGATCCGTCATCTGCTCCTTGACAAGATATATTGTTTTGAATTATCGTCAAATTCGCCTCGAATTGAGATAAATTGATTAGAATAGTATCACTATCTCCTAGACAGGTATAGTTATTCGTTGAAACCAAATATAATTCAATAATACCCGCCGAAATTTCTGACGAACTAGGCGTGTAATTTGTGATAGTATCAACATCTGAAGTGCTAAATACTCCTGTGTAATTCGTCCATATTGCACTACCTGTAATGGGAGATGATCCATTTAAAGATATTGTAGGAACAGGAGACCCACAAATAGTTATGTCTAGCCCTGCATTAACAGTTATCATATTCGTATATTCATTAACATATACTGTATCATAACCAAAAGGACAACCCGTTGCATCTGATATTATGACAGTGTATTCACCTGAAATTAAAACATCAATGGATTGGGTAGTAGCCCCATCGATTGCTGGATCAACTAGAGTTGACCAAGAATATGAATATGGACCAGTGCCTCCAATTGGATGAGCTGTTATGGTTTCAGCCAATCCGCCAAAACAAATAGTAGGATTATTAGGTTGAATGTCTGCATAAAGCATTGGGAATATATTTACCGATACAGTATCACACCATGTTTCGGAAATGCAAAACCCTGTTACTGCTCCGCAAACTTCATATTGAATTGTTGAGGGTGATCCAATCCCAGGAGTTACTAAGACAATATCATGACCTTCGAATGAAATTCCATTTACCCCAAAATCTGAGCTGGAAAGGTCACTCAATAATCCATTGTATTCACCAGGCACTCCAGGAAAAATACTATTCCAAGTAATTGAGTCTGTGATTAGACCTGTAACGGCTAAAGTGTCAGTACAACCATCTGCTGTAATTACATTGCCTGAGGTTGAAGGAGTTGGAATTGATTGTATAGAATAACAATTATCATTATTTCCAGGTTTACAAAAAGTAAGAATGAAGGGTCCTAATCCATTCAGACAAATCGGCTCCCCCACAGATGTTAGTGGCCCACAATCAACTTGGTAAAATAATGACCCAGATGGTGATGCTCCACACCCATCAGGAATGAAGAAATTAATACCTGTTGCTCCAGGTGCTAAAGTTAATGCAAACTGAACACAATTACTCTCTGTACCGCAACAATCTCCAGCTCGCGTTTGTGGTTGACTGACCCATGTTGAATCTAGATTAGATGATAAATCAACGACAAATGTTGTCGTTCCTCCTACACAATTTAGAGTATCTATAGAAGTTGAGTACTGTGCAAAGCTTGTGAACATAAAGCCAAACAAAACAAGAATTGTAAGTGTAATATTTGTCAATATTCTTGAAAAGAGATTCGATGGGTTAATTGTGAAAATGTCCATAATAGTAAGTTTGTGTTTCTTAGTTATAGGACCAAATCTAGATGTTTAAAGTGTTGAATTTCAGTAACTTTTTCCCAACGTTACAATACCTCTAATAATAGTGATTAATCGGTTTCCGAAACATTTTCTAGCCTTCATGAAGTATTAAAGAGAATTATAATTCAATGTTTTATTGAATTACCTGAGCTAATATTGATCTATAAGCTCTTTTGTTCGTTAGGAAAAATCTACTTCGTTATAAGAAAACTCGCGATTTATTCATGTTCCTTTACATGAAAAGGATAGAGCGACCTCTTTGATGATAGTCAAAATCGATATAGATCCGATGTAGAACCTTTGGGAAATTATTACTTGCCTTTGTTTACAATTGATGCAACCTTTGATGGGAAATCATTAATGCAAACCAGTATGAAAAAGAGATTATTTAGTTTGTTGGCCATATTATTAACCAGCGGAGCTTTCGCAAAGGTCGAAATGTGCACCTATTATTTTAAGACTGAAACAAATCAACTTACAGAATCGTCATTGAACAAAATTCTTGAATTAAAGTATTCAATGGTTATTAAGAAAATTCAAATTATTGAAGTTAATTCTTACTCAGAGAGATATTCTGATAATCAGAGTAATTTAACTTCAGCAAAAAATCAAGCAGAATATGTAGCTAATTTACTCGAAATCCAAGATGAAAATTTTGGACTTAATATATATGGGGACAAACGAATTGAATTGATGTTTCAACCTAAAAATTGGAATCGAATTGATATTTATTATTCTATTGAAGAGATTAATACAATCGTTGTAAAAGAATCTATCAGCAAAGTAAGTTCTTCAAAGAGGTTAGTTACCGAAAATTCAAAGTTGATTAAAGAAGTTGTAATTGACGATTATAAAGTGCGGGAGGATTTTGAGAAAGTTTCTCAGCCAATAGTCTTACCAATATTATTTGCGGAACGAAAGACCAAAATAACGCTAGATTCTGATCTATACCTACGCTCTTTATATGATACGTTGATTGCTAATCCTGAGCTTTCTTTGCATATCCGAGGACATGTGTGTTGTAGCAATAAAATGAACGCAAGTAAAAGGCGGGCTAAAACGGTGTATCGTTACTTGCTGACTCAAGGAATAGATAAAAAAAGACTCACGTTTAATGGATATAGCAATACAATTCCTTTAGTTTATCCAGAGAGAACCCTAAAAGATAGAAGTGCAAATCGCAGAGTTGATGCAATTTTCATCAAGCAATAAATCGAAAAATATTAAAGTTTATACCATGAAGAATCTTTGATTAGTGACATTAGGAATCCAAATGTGTGTTTTTCTACTTTAAAGGTAAATAATGCGACTGAAGGAGAAATTCGTCCATAGAAGACCCTCATTAACAACTCCAAATCGTTTATTAAAAGGTTTTAGAATTCTAACTCCAACAGGATTTAATTTGAGGCTCTATACATAATATCCATTAGATAAAACCGTCAATAATTACCTGTTAAATTTTAACTTATTATCAATTTGAGCATTAAGATTAGCTTCCTTTTCCTGACTATAATTTATAACGATGAGATTTAAAACTTGGGTTGCAGAATAGTTTTGCGGTTTCCCTGAAATTATTCGTTGCAGTCCATTTTCATCGTCTTTTGTTTAGTTATTGTTTCATCTAACAATTAAATCATTTAATCTGGAGTTAAATATATGATATTTATGTAGTTATGAAATAATAGAGATAAACTTAATGCCTAATCTGTAGTTTTATGGATTGTCATCAAGGGTTATGAAACAGTGTAGATTAGAACAATTCCAGTTCCAAGTTCCATCTAACTTAGCTACAAAATTTCATGCGACCCTAAAACCGCATAAATTATTTATACCACAGGAGTTTAAACTCCAAGAAAAGTTTCCTTCAGAATTTGACGCTTCTCCTGCTGTGTCTACTGTCTAAAATTTAATTACTTAAAGGTCCATTAATATCGAGTGAAGATCGATTATATATCCCCCTCTGAATCTGTTTCGGTATACAGTGCTGTAAAATGATCAGGAATATTCCAAGGTGTAGAAATAGAGATAGGGCTCAAAATATCGTTACCTCCTCTAGGAAATAAAACTCTATCAGAAGTATTGTTGAATGGTACTTTCCGAATAGTTCCATCACTATCTTTTCTATAGAGACGCTTAGCATGACACATTTGATTTGCGCCGTATGTCCAAGCAGTTCCAGTATAAAAATTAGGTTGATTTGTTGTTGTATTTAATATCTGTATACCTAAAGCTGGAGAAGGAATTACATCACGCTCTATTTCTGTCATCATAAGTATTGATATCTCGGCACTACTTTCTATCGCTAGTAATGAACTGTTTTTTATTGATGTAGGTTCATCCCCAGTTTTCACTTGTGCTTTAAGGGTAGTTACAAATAATTGGATTGCAGCAAATAAAATAATCGGAAGTTGTAGGTAACTTAATTTCTTTATTTCAATGGAATTGTTTCTTTTAAATTTGTAAATCATAATACAGGTTTTAGTTTTTAATATAAACCAAAATTGCATTAAATTATTCCTTATAGGATTGCCTAATTTCCTAATCAGTTATGTGAGTTTCCTTAAGCGGTTAATATTCTTTATACCGTTAAAATTATAATTGCAATAACTAGTGTTGAAGGATGAGCGACTAAGTAATGCTATTGGATCAATAGCTGTCATGGGTATTAAGATTGCCGTGACCTACTTTTTGGACATTGAGACTTTCTGTTGAGAACAAAATATATATATATAGTAGTTACTGTTTTGCCAACTGCTTTCTTCCTATAATAAATACGGAATGAAGTGCATGAAAAAAGAATGATTTTCCATCGATTATGATGAATTGCCTTTGGTGGCAGATCTAATGATAAGTGTGTACTTAAGCCTGGTATTTACTTGGGCTGCTGAATGTCAAAATTGTTTTGATGACGAAGCACCTTCATCAGCTCTTCTTTTCTTCTCGCCGACACATAGACGATTGAGTCGTCAGACATAATGAGCTGTCCTCCATTACCACGTAAGTACTTTTTCGCATAGTTAATATTCACGATTGTCGACTTATGTACTTTTAGAAAATTATTGTCTAGTAATAATTGTTCAAATTCCTTCATTGATTTTGATACTAGAATGGATTTCTCATTGGCTAGGTGAAATGTGCAATATGCACGATCTGCTTGGCACTTGATAATTTCATCGAAAGAAACAAGAATCAATCCCTCCTCGCACGGAAGTGCTAATTTGTCATATCCATCGTTATTTAAACTTATTTGTTTCGGACCTTCTTTGTGCGCCAATTGTGTACGCTTGTCTAACCGAAGTCGAACAGATTGAAGAATATCTGTGTGATCAAAGGGTTTAAATATGTAATCATCGGCTCCTAAATTCATTCCTTTTCGAAGGTCCGAAGGCTCTACTTTTGCTGTTAAAAATAGAAAAGGAGGAATGACAGCATTTTTTAAACGCTGATTGATCGCTTGTAGTAATTCAAAACCGTCTAATTCAGGCATATCAACGTCGCAAATAACTAAGTCCGGACAATCTTCCATAATTGCATCATAGCCTAATCTGCCATTAGCTGCAGTTGAAACTTTGTATCCTGATAATTCAAATATTTCTTGTAATGTCTCTCGGATGTTTATATCATCCTCAACGATTAGTAAATGCTCCATAGTTCAAATTTATAAAAAGTAACGAAAGATATTGAAAAATTGCTTATAGAAGAATTTTTTCTTAATTAATTGTTCATTTTCTTCCCCAAAATTAAGTTGAGATAAATATTACAACTGTCAGATTTTCAAAATATTATCAGTATTAATTTCGGATTAATTTCTTTCTACTCGTCATTTTATTTGTTTTCACTTCGATGTTTTATAATCCAGTTTGGAGCCATCAAAGTTTTGCATGACTTCCATCACAAAATGGACCATTTGATGAATGTTTGCAACCGCACCAAGCGACAGTTTTTTTCTCTGTGACATTCTCAATTAATGGTGAGTATTCGGTTCCTTGATGTGAACCATCACAGTATGGTTGATTTGAAGAATTTCCACATGAGCACCAAGCGTAAGTCCCTTCTTCGACTTCCATAACATAAGGTGATTTTTGAGCTATTTTTTTTGACATATTAATAAGTTTACCATGTTTTATGTTACCAAGGTATTCATATTTTTAAGAACTACAAAACAATACCACTAACAAGGTCTAAAAAGCATATGTGCTCATGCTTCGTTTGGTTCTTTTCAGTTTCTTTTATGTGCCACAATGTTTAGGATATGATCATTTTGAATGCATAGGCCCATTATCGCAGACACCTTGTTATCTGTTTTTAATCAATATTCAAAACTACTTTTAAAAATTTTGGATGCATTTTTGTTTTTACTAAGTATATTTTAGAATTTAGATTAAACAGATATATGTCTTCTGGAAATGCATATTCCCTATTATATATACAATTTTTCTAGCAGGGCTGGGGTAAACTGATAATATCTTAATCTTTTGGACAAATAGCTGATGTGTTGTTAATTATATCAACAACTTCCCAGCAATTACCAGAGTTGTAAAAATCTACAGTGATAAAATTTGGGAATTTCCCGGTTTTCTGCTGACACTCTATTACTCTTTCTATGAAATATGGATTAGAGTTTACTTTTCTGCTTTTATTGGGGTGTCCAACTCCCGTAACGGGAGTAGTTACAAAATGGTTGAGGATAAACAAATCTTTGTTATCAATATTGTCTTTCCCTCTATTAAAATCAAAACTAAAATCTTCCTTTTTGTTATTGGAATAGTGAGTTTCCACAGCATAATCCCAAACGTAATGATACCACTCTAGACCTGGATGAGTATCGTTTTTGTCAGAAAAAACAACAAGTCTGGTGTTGTCAATTATCATTTGTCCTAAAGTTTTCCATTCTTCATTATTAGTTTTAGTGTAAAGGTATTGTGACAATCCGCTATTTTCAAAATATTTCGCTATTAAATCTGCACTTGCGTAACACTCCAAAATTATTGTTAATACCTCATTTTCATTTTCATCCATGAATAATTTTATTTCCGTCAGAATATTAAGGAAAGGATTTGATCCTAAAATTTTAAATCCGTGATATACTTCTAATTGACCCGATTCATCATATACATCTATCATCAGAGCTCTTACTCCAGAATTTAGCTGCGTAGTAATATTCCATTTCTGATTTGGAAGTTTAAAGCCATCTTCTTTAGAATTATAAGCATTATGAGTAGTTAGATAAGCTACTTCGTTATATTTCTTATCGCATAAAGATTCACAACCATTACACTGGCTAAATGCCCCATGGTAAAATGTAAAGAGTACAAGTAATATTATTAAGGTTAGTTTCATTTTTATTACCGATGAATTATAAGCTATTGGGTTAGATTAAAGATAGAATTTATTCCTTGATTTGGGATTTCCAAAGTTTTAAATCCTGAAAGGTGATCAATATAATTGGTGCTTAATAAATTCTTAATCCCAGTTGTAATTTCTATTGAATTATTTTTTGTTGTGATTTCAAGGTTTAATCCAACATTTATTATGTTACAATCAGAAGTAGTTGTCTCAAATAGGCCAGTTCTATTTTGTTGAAATTTGTAAATATTTTGAACAAACACACTTTTTAATTTTCCTTTAAGTGAAAATTCAGTCTTTATTTTAGAATTTAATTTTGTTTGGGGTATTAATGGAAGAGCATTTCCTTTTCTTCAATAACTTTAGATAAGTTACTCTCAATATGAAACCAATGAATTTTATGAGGATGATAATGAAACCCTAATTCACCCCATACAAAAAAGCATTTGGTTTTAAATATTCAAAAGCGGGGGTGTTTTCTATTTCAGTGTTTGTTGGAGAAAGAAAAGTATAAAATTCGAGATAATTATAAAACGGATTCACAGAAAAACTAAAATGCTCATCTTGATAATCAAATGAAAAGTCTATTTGAGTGGCAGTCTCATATGTAAGATTAGCGTCTCCTTTAACATATCCATTGGCACTGTGATGTTCTTCATCAGATAGAAGCTCTGTTGTATTTAATGCACGAAATTCAATTGAAATATTCGTCCTAAACTTTATTTTTTTATGTTCGTTTCATAAATGCTTATCCATTTTTTTACGCTCATTTTTTTCATTAATTCACCGATGAGTTTATAGGGGATTTGATCCAACTTTTTAAAGCGAACGCAACTTTTTCCCATATCTAATTTTTGCTCACTGTACTTGGGATACTCGGACACGAACCATTCCAAGAGTTTTGGCTCAGAATAAATACCCATATGGTAAAAATTAATTGAATTTTTTTGTGAAGCAATTCCTGCAAATGGCAATGGCTCGATTGGTTTGCAATGGTATCCCGCGGGATATAATGAATGAGGTATAACGTAACCCAAACCGCCATAACTAATGGCTGCTTCGAAACCTTTAGGCAAGTTTTTCATAATGACATCGTGCAATTTGTTAAAGGGTTCTAACCTGTCCTCAGGAAGGCTGATTAAAATTTCTTCTACTGTTTTCCCCATTGCTTTCATGCTTTTTAATAATCTTCTATTGTTTGTCATTTTACAATGACTGCTAACGTTTAAGCTATTCGCTGTTGCGTTTGATTAAAGATAAAATTTATTTCGGAGTAAGGACTTGCGAGATTGAATGATTTATCATTCGAAGCGAGATTTAAAGCAATGGAGTATAGGCGATGTTACCAACTTATTTCTTTTGATGTAAAATTATTATCAGAAAAAACTAATGCAAAAAATCAAAAAAGGGAAACTTCTCAGCTTCCCTTCAATAAATTACAATATACCAAAGACTACTTCCCAACTAAAAACTCATCCAGTTCTTTTTGTGTGCTACTAAAAGTTAATAACCCTCTGAATTCATAGAATCTATTCTGTTGATATGAATAATCATACATATATTTGATCATTTCGAGCTTGTCGTCATCCATACTGAAAATTGGTATGATTTCTTTCATTTGCTTTATTGTGAAGCATTCCTTTTGAATGTATTTTTTTGCCATTTCCATTTGGTCATCGGCAAAACTCTGGTCATCAATGCTTGTCTTAATATGATTAAATTCACTTTCGTTAGTTACACATATTGAGCTAGCATTAGCAAATTCCTGTTTAAGTCGATTTGCTTCTTCAATTTTTATATACGGCATTTGTTCGGCGGGGAATATATTACTCGCTTGTTGATAAATCGAGATAGCATCATCAAATTTATTTGATGAAACAAATATTTCTCCTTTTTGCATCAGAAAATCATATTTGGTCCGTTTTTGATTTTCATCTTCTGCCATATTTGAAATTTCGGTTTTCCAGGCGTTAGCTTCTTTTATCCGTAAATAAGCCGTTTCATCACCAGGCTTCAATACCATTGCTTGCTCATACATTGCAATAGCTTCATCAACTTGATTGGCAGATAGAAATACATCACCATTTTGAATTAGTACATCAAATTTAGAGTTAAGCTGGTTCTCTGCTTCTAGAATTGCCGCGAGCTCTTGTTGAATTGTCTCAACATCATTTATTTTCCCAATTGCTATTTGATTTGAAGGTTTGATTTGAAGGGCTTGCTGATAGATTAGAATAGCTTCGTCAAATTGATTGTTTGAAAGGAGTAAGTCACCTTTTTCAATCAACAAATCGTAAATCGCGTCATTATCTTGTTCTAAATTGAGCTGATAGTTGTTTTCTAATGCAGTTAGTTGTTGTTTTTCCTGTGTGTTGTGATATAGTTTAATTGCGAACGAAAACTTGGAAAAAGAATCGTAGAGATTGAAGAAGTGATCTTTATCAATGATGTTTGGGTAGGCTGCTACGCAAAGTTCATATTTCTTTTGGTCATTATATAGATAATGACAGGCATCTTGCAGTTGAATCGTTGTTGAGCGCTCCGTTAAAAAGTAATTCATCGCATAATTGAAACGGGTCAACTCATCGTTTGTTGATTGCATAGATGTTATGCAATTTCTGAATTTGTCAATTGCTGACCACTGATTGTTTTGCGCTGAGACATTTTGAAATGTGGAAAGTGCAATAGTTATCACTAATAAGAATGTAAAGTTTTTTTTCATAATTGTTTTAAATAAAATTCAGGAAATCCCTTATTCAAATAGTATGCCATTTTTAAGTTAAGGCATATTTATCATTGTTGGTAACAATCTGCTATAATCAATTGTCTTATATTAGCTAATGTAATCAATAGCTTACATTAGTCAATATAGTGCATTGTTTATATTTGTTTAATTTCCCTAAATTAAATGTAAATCACTGATTTTCTGTCTCATATCCCGTACCTACTTCTCAAATCCTTTTTTGTTGTCTGCACAATAAAAAAAGCCACTTCCTAAGAAAGCGGCTTTTGTTGTCCCACTAGGGCTCGAACCTAGACTCTTCTGCACCAAAAGCAGACGTGTTGCCAATTACACCATGGGACAATTGCGGTGCCAAAGATAGAAACAATTTTCACTCAACACAAAATCTTTCTGAAAAAAATGTTCTTTTCTCGGAAAAAAAATAATCAACTATAATTTTGAGAAAAATTCACTTTTAGAACAAGCATTGCTCATTAGTTATTGTTATTTTCGCAATGTAAATATCATTTTAATAATTGACATTTACCAGTAAACTTAATTACACAAGATGACTTATAAGAAGATTAATACCTATCTAGGTTGGTTAGTATTCCTTATTGCAACAATTGTTTATTTCATTACAATTGAAGATACAGTTAGTTTATGGGATTGTGGAGAATACATCACTGCGGCGTATAAACTAGAAGTTGGTCATCCCCCAGGAGCCCCTTTGTTTATGTTGCTCGGAAGATTGTTCTCCTTTTTTGCTGCACCTGAAAATGCCGCTATCTGGATTAATAGACTATCTGCAATTTGTAGTTCTATGACCATTATATTCATGTTTTGGTCTTTGACAATGCTCATTAAAAAGATATCTCTTAAAGGTAAATCGATACTATCAGCAGGAGACAAAATTGCCATATTTGGAAGTGCTTTTATTGGTGCTTTAGCCTATACCTTCTCTGATTCATTCTGGTTTTCGGCTGTAGAGGGTGAGGTATACGCAATGTCGTCTATGTTCACTGCCGCTATTTTCTGGGCAATTCTGAAATGGGATGAGGAAATGGTTGAAATTAAAAATGGATTAATTCCGCAAGGATACTCTCCAGACCGATGGCTTTTACTTATTATGTTTCTTTTAGGCTTGGCAATTGGAGTCCATTTATTAGGTATTCTAGTCGTTCCAGCAATAGCATATGTGATTTATTTCAGGTACGAGAAAACCGTAGCTCCAATGCGATTTTTTGGTGTTGGAATTCTATCACTTATCCTTCTTGGGTTTATTCAAGTAGGGGTAATTTCAGGATCTATTTCTATCGCTTCAATGTTCGAAGTGAGCTTTGTTAAGTCACTCGGAATGCCTTTTTTCTCTGGGACAATATTCTTCTTTGTACTTCTCATGGTAGTGAGTTATTTTCTGGTTAAATATGCAAGAAAGAAGGGACATCGAATACTCTATTCTGCCACTTTAGGCTTGGTCTTATTACTTATTGGTTATGGTTCTTTTGCAGTAATTGTAATTCGTTCAAATGCCAATACGCCATTGGATGAGAATGATCCGGAAAACTTGGTGACATTACAGGCTTATTTAAAGCGTGAGCAATATGGTTCATCGCCTATATTAAAAGGTGGTTTTTGGAATTCTAAAGAAAACCCAAGAACTGATTTCTCAGATATTTCTCCTTTTTACTTGCGTCGTTTTGTTGTTAAGAAAAATGATGTCGCATTGAAGGCTTTTGAGGATGAATCACGAGCACAAGAATTTGCAAAAACTGTAGAAGGAGGAGCAGAGGTAATTGAAGATTATTTCGAGTCGAATGCAAGTAGTCGAAAAAATGCCATCGCTACTTTCTCACAAACGACAATTTTCCCTCGGATGTTCATGAATAATGACGCAAGAAGGATTCAAGGG
>Ga0209715_1002385_pt1 | contig 14345 bp, 16 predicted proteins | sample COGITO_mtgs_1205_2_FD_184809 | JGI IMG/M metagenome (GOLD analysis project Ga0209715, IMG submission 184809) | Pelagic marine microbial communities from North Sea - COGITO_mtgs_120503 (SPAdes) (version 2) | ecosystem: Environmental > Aquatic > Marine > Epipelagic ...
CAGTTCATTTGTTGACCAGTCCCGAGCGGGTACAAAATTTATTAGCGATGCGCTTCGCGATATGGGGATAGAAGATCAGGCATTACTAGACCAGTTAGATGTCCGCGGTCTTTGGCATCAATACTATGGTAAAACGGATGAGCAAGTAAAACAGGCAGAAATGCGTTTTATCGAGCCTATTATGGATGCGCTAAGTGACCACGGAATTTCTCAGGAAGAATTTGGCGAGTACTTAATTGCTCGTATGGCACCGAGTAGAAACATCCATCTCAAGAAGATGTACACCGAGATGATGAATGAATTAGATGACGGTGATAAGAAGAACAGTTTAAAAGAAATGCTTGAAAAGCGTGGGGATAATTTAAGCGGAGTTGCTACGGACATTGCAATCCAAGTGGTTAAGAAAATGGAAGCTGAACCGGCATTTCTTAATTTTTTACAGGATAGCAGAGAACCTCTTCAAAAATTCTATGACATGAATCGTGAAGGATTAGATCATAGGGCGGAGTCAGGGCTAATTCAAGGCCCCGGAGCAGCAACGGAAGCTCTAGAAGACGGCACAGCCTCCGGTTCTATCGACGAAGTAAAAGCAATGGTTCAGGCCAGTTCGTTTTTTAATTGGACAAAGGATGGAGGTTCTAAATTCAGCTATAAGTTTGCCGGGAAAGACAGCAATTATTCATACGCACCGATGCAGGGCTTCGAGGGAGGAACTGATACTCTGTATGAAAAAGAAGAAGCTTATGGAGTTGTGGGAAAATCAAGCTCGTCATCCGGTCGTGCATGGGATCAGCCAAAAAATAAATTTCTATTCAAGGGAGCGTTTGGAAGAGAAGAAGATTCTGTCGGGCCGAATCCAGAAACGGTATTTGCTGTTGCTAGACAGCAGTATTTTGAAGGAGGAGTTCGAGGAGCCAAGAATGAAGTGTCTAATTCATTTGGAGCAGCCTTTGAACTGTTCCGAGCAGTAGCATATCACGGAACAGAAATCACCAAGGGTGAACCTCTTGCACCTCTACCGCCCGCTGTTTTAGAACGGATTGAAAAAGACCCAAGCATTATAGAAACCGCCCGCGAAATGTTTGAGGGTAAGGATGCAATCTTTGAGAAAGATTTTAAACAAATCGACATTAAAAAAGACTACGAGATTGTAGAAAAAGATATTCTTGTGGACGGTGAAAAGGTTGAAGGTCTAAGAATGGTCACCCGGGAAATAAGCACCGAGTTTCAAAATGACCCATATGTTTTTGTATACCGTAAAAACGGTGTCCCGTACTATGTACAGTTTAAGAAGGATGCGAATGGTGGCCGGGTTGCTCGTTCCATTAAGAATCTTAGATACGAAGCGCTTCCTACATTTTTAAAAGGTGTTAATAGTGTCACGCGATTTATGGCGAGTATGTTCACCTCAAGAAATCCCGCTTTCATAATACCCAATTTTATTCGAGATCTTGGTACTGCATTTATTCACTTATCCGAGGACGACAAAAAGAAATTTGTTAAAGCTACATTCGGCCGGAAGCGGTTATATGGTTTCTTAGTTGAAACAATGAAGGTTGAAAGAAAAGCGTATAAGGGAGAAATGATACAGCTTGATCCCCAAGGCTTATCAAGAGAAGAGTACGCTAAAAAACTAATCAGCGAAGGAGACTACCAAAGAGTTTATCAATTAGCAAAAGAAGCTGGTGCAAAGGTCGGATATTTCCGAGCTAAGTCAGTTCCCGAGCTTCTTGATGATATGGAGAAGTACGACACCAAGTCCAAAAAGGGTATGCGTGGAGCATGGAATTCTTTTGTTAATTTGCTCGATGTCACAAATACCGGAGTTGAGAATTCAATCCGTATGTCTGCATTCGCATCTGCTGTGGAAGCGGGATATACCGTACATCAGGCAGCGACTATATCCAGGAATGTAACGGTTGATTTCAATCAAAAAGGTGAAATGACCCAGACCATGGGTTCATTATTTGTGTTCTTTGGTGCATCCATGAATTCGATGCATCGAATGATGTCCACATTTAAAAAGCGCAGTCCAGCAGAGCGTAAAAAATTAATTCTCACAATCGCGGGTGCGTCTTTCGGTCTCAGTCTATTCAACCGAATTATGGATGATGATGAGGACGAGCCTATTCCAGATTACGATACAATTTCATCCTATCGCAGGGACACCATGGCAATCATTGGAGATCCAAGAGATAAGAATACCGGATATGTCGGAATACCTCTCCCTCTTGGTTATAACATGTTCTGGGCTTTAGGACAGACAGCTGGGGACTTCGTTGCAAAAACAGTTATGGGACGTGGTGGAGCGGGAGCAGTTGATTTCTTAACTAGAAATTTAAACGCTACTTTAAATGCCTTTAATCCAATTGGTGGTTCAACATTAGCAACCGCAATGATCCCAACCGTGGGAAAACCGGTAGCCGAATTATGGGCAAATCAAAACTTTATGGATATGCCTATCCGCAATGAAGACCGTCCATATGAAGCACCTAAGCCTGCACATATGATGGATCCGAAAAGAACTCAGGAGCATTGGACGGCACTTTCAGAAGGACTTAATAATCTACTTGGCGGTAGTGATGAAGTAAAAGGTTCAGTCGGTGGATTATTTGGAGGCAGCCCATTAAATAGTTTAGAAGGCACCGATATGAAATTTGATATTTCAGGTAGTCAAATGGAGCACTTACTTCTCGGGTATGCTGGTGGTCCGGGGCAGATTGCGAATGCGATGTTTGGCGGTCTATTATTCCCCGCAATGTCTGCTGAAAAGGATTACGGTAAATTTGATCCGAATAAGATGCCTATCGCAAATCGCTTCTACCGATCCACGACCCACGGCTCGCGAGTTAAGAACTTATACTACCAAGTTCGGGAAGCGAACAAGATCGCAGATCGTGCGATTAAAGCAGCTAAGATCGCCGGTCCAAAAGAATTTAATGAAGCTCAGAAAAACTTAAAAGGATTGTTAGCCCTATCAAGCAATATAAAATATGCCGATGCCTTTAAGAAAAAGGTAGCAGCTCAAAAGTCGAAGGTCGAAGTCTCAAAAAGCTTAACCCAGGATCAAAAATTGCAACGCATTGCACAACTCGAACAGCGTGAACATGATGCATATGTTAAGGTCATCAAGAAAGCACAGTCGCTTGGAATTTCATGAAACAAACAAATTTACGGCTTACAAAAAAACAGGAGGAGAAACTTGTAAAATACGCACTAGAGCGTGTTGAGCAGTTAAAAGAGGATAATAGGGAACGCATTGAGAACGATAAGATTTCGTGGAAAATGTATCACAACGATCGTACAGATCGGGTAGGGTACGACGGAATATTTAGTCACTCTAATTTGTCGGTTCCTATGACCAGCTTAGTGGTGGACCACTTCATGGCTCGCGCTGAAGATGAGATCACAGGTACTTCTCCATACTTTAAATTCGAAGCTCAGGGAGCAGGCGATATCGATATGGCGGAGACCTACGATAAATACTTTAATTGGAAGATTGAGGATCAGGCAAATACCAGAGAGAGACTCGAAGAATCTTACCTCCATTTATTTATCCAACGGGCTTTAGTCCTGAAAGCGGTATACGAAGAAGATGTTTCCACTTGGTACGATTACGAAAGAAATGGACTCTTTAATTTACAGACTCAGGAATTTGAACAGATCCCAGGACAAGGACCAATAATCGAAGGCGAAGACCAGTTCATTCCAGAAATGAACCCAATGACCGGAGACTCAGAACTTCGACTTGCATCTGATCCCAGTTTCGTAATGACTCCGGGTGTACACGAATTCCAACCACTTCCGGAAGGAGTCCCCACTCAAATGGTAAAGTACAAAGGTCCAAGGTCGGAGGTCGTCGACTCAGATCGTTTCTTATGTCCTAGCCATGCAGAATCTGTACAGGATGCAGATATCATTGTGGAAATGTATGACAAAGATTTGAATTGGGCTAAGGAAATGTTCCTTGAGCGTGAATGGTTAAGCTTTGGAGATTTTTATAATTTATTAAATAAAGACGCTAATCCAAGAAGTCCGATTGAAAAGAATGAGGAAAGAACGGAGAACTTAGATTTCGATTCAGAAGAAAATCCAAGCATGCAAGTACTTGAATGTTGGATGAAAAGAGATGTACTTGGAACCGGAAGCCCTCAGGAATTTTGCATATTCATAGATCCAGAAACTGAAAAACCGATCTTCTATGAATTCGTGGCAAAACTGACTCCCGATAATCATGTCCCCTATACCGTGGTATCGATTGGAAAAGAGCGTAATAAATGGTGTGGTCAAAGTCTCCCCGAGCGAATCAGATCTTTTCAGGAATATGTAGATAAACAATTTAATTCTCAAAGCTATAGGAATGAACTTGCTGCGAACCCGATCATAGGTGTCAACCCGCAGGCCGTAGAAGATGAGCCGGAGGATGTAGAATTGCACGCTGGTAAGATATTTGAATTGAAGGATCAATATACCATTGATGACTTTATAAACTTTGCCGCTGTCCCCAATGTCGATGTTCGAACCCAGGATCTAATTGATTTTGTATTTGGAATTGTCCAGCTATGGCTTGGGGTTTCCAACATGGCACAGGGAGATTTTCAGGCTTTGGCTCCGGCTAATACAGCAACAGGCGTAGAAGCAACCCTTCGCGAAGCTTCGAAGATTGGTCGTCGATGGATGCGTAGAATTGTCCGTGGATTTGAGGATCACTTGACTAAGCTTGTACAAGTTTCCATGGCCACCATTGATGAAGAAGAAGTCTTTGAATACATGGAAGGCGATGTCCGTGCATTTGGTGTTATGTCTCCTGATGCGATTAAGGACATTGGAATCAATGTTCGAGTCATACTGTCTCAGGACCAAGGACAGCGAGCGATAGAGAAAGCGAATTTAGCATTGCAGACCCAGGATCGATACTTCCAATCACCTCCGGAGATGCGTCCATTCATCCGTCCTATGCTCAAGCGTATTCTTGATGCCATGGGATTTGAAAAGACTGATGAATTGCTACCACCTGAAGCACCGGCCGATCCAAAGAGTGAAGCTGAGATTGCTAAGATGTTGGGTGACAACGCTGCATCACAGGGTGAAAGTCCCGAGCCAACCGATGGCGTTCAAGCGGCTACTGCTGGTATGGGTAATAGTAACCCACAAGGCATGAACCAATACCAAGGATAATTTATGAAAAAGTACACTCACGCAAAAGAAAACACTAAAGAACTCCGGTTGGAGCAGAAACGAGCGCTAGATATTAGAAAGATCGATAATCAAACAACCGTGGAGCGTCAACTAGGACACTTCCATCCAAAATTTGGATCATCTCTTGGCACTGGTTACGACGGAACAACGGGCGTTGTTCAGAAAACAAATCGAGCAGGCTCTGTCGGTTCCGCCCCTAAAGCTGCTGAAGTGACATACGAATGGAGCTTTTCTTTTGTCGGAGGCGCTAGCCTTAGGCTCTCTTACATCAGTAAAGTGAGTGGAGTTATATCTTACACACCTATTACGGATAAAGGAAATCACACATTTGATGTGGCTTCTACAAACGCGGGTGCGCCTTCAAGCGTTGCATTCTGGATAGATGAAGCTGCGGATGTACCAGTATCAGACAACTACAGAGTATATTGCGGTTTAGTACCATTCTACAGCACAGATGGAGGTACCACGGGTATAAACTTTGTCACCTTAGACACCGATTCAAATACCAACGAGTTAATTACTGCGGATGTCACTAGCAGTCTTGACAACGCTAAAATCGCTTGGATGGACAATCTTTTCGCTGGGGATACGTCCGTAAATATTTTCTAGAACTAATTTGCATGACCGACCTAGTAGTCTTCGATCAACTCGCGGACATAAAAAAACTGACTACCGATGAATCTTTTATCCATCTGGAAAAACGCTTTCAAAAAGAGCGCGCTCGTTATCTATCAAAGATGCTTGACCGTGATACAACGCCTGAAGAAACACTGGCCATCAAGGCTGTCGTTAACGCGCTTGAAGGCTTATCGCCAATGGCTCTTGCGGAAAAAGTTCTTAAGATCGAAGTAAAAAATCGAAAGGTTTCTCATCCGGAAATGTTTAAGATTAAAAGAAACACAACCGCTTGATAAGGTATTATAAAGAACTGATAATATAGACATGGCAAATATAAATATATCCTGGACGACCATCCCAGCCGACACTTCTGATATAGAAACTTATGAAGTATATGTCTGCGATGCGACTGCTAACGGCCATTTCACTACCGCAGCTCAGCTTCAAACTAAGCTCGACGCTATTCAAGGAGGCGCTACCGCAGGTGCTCAAGGCTTGGAACTTGTAGAGAGTATCACAGATCTTACGGCATTATCCACAAGCTCACCTAAACCGTTGACCACTGGATCTTACCACTTCGGTATCGCAGCAAAAAACCAAGGTGGGTTTAAAGTTCTAAACGACACCTCGGTTACTGCTCTTGCGGTAGCCTAAGACCTTAGACCTATGCCCGTCGCTTCCAGATGGGGGTCAGATGTAAAAACTGTATCCCGAATTGATTGGACTTGCGATTCCAATAATACGAAACCGCGTCCGTTAAACCACGCGTGCCACTCATCAGGAACTGCATGCCCACCAATTAGCGGGCCGAGTAATATATCCGCAAGCATAGCGATACCCGCATCCGGACCTAGCGGAATAAGCGCAAGCGAAGTATCGGCAGCACCGCCAGCCAGCGGCCCGACGGGAATATCCGCAGCGATCGCTCAATTTAATATCGCACCTTTAGAAGCGAGTCAGGATAGCTTTGTAAGATCCGCACCGGTCGGGAATGACAATATTAAATTCGCAGAAGATGTTGATCATATATTTATAAACGACGGAACTGATTGGCACCGCTTTAACGAGGAATAGGAACGATGGGCGATATATCAGTACATAATAGCGCTGGTGCAAATGATAACCCAAATACGGTAACTAGTGTAAATGCGAATGTGGGTCGAGTAGTCGATCTATTCATGACAAAAGAAGAGGCTGCGATTATTCAAAGTCAGGTAAATGCAAATACAGAAAATGTAACCGAAGTTGTTGAAAATGCACCGGTCAGTTTAAATACCTTTAAGGAACTCTCTGATAATCTACAGGTTAGTGATTTTCTTGCCGCATTGGGCGACGATTAAAGTTTTACACCGCAACCGATTGAAGACCTTGTTGTTTTATAGGATTATCAGACCTGAACTTCACCCGCTCTAACACAATTTTTTTATGGCTAATATTCTATCTCAAATCGGTGGCGCAGTTAATGTTAAACTCGCAGAAAAACTTAATCTCGCTGGAGGTACAATAACGGGAGAACTCGTTGTTCCCGCACCAACCGCAGAAACTCAGGTCGCGCAAAAAGCGCAGATTTCTGCATTGGAAGCACAGATTGGAAGCTATGGAAATTTCGTAGCGACCATAGCAGATGTCACCGTTTCAGTTAGTGATACCGCGGCTAATATATTCGCCATAGCCGATCCGGCCAATGGAACAGTTGCAGTTGCGACTGACACCAATGCAATTTATGTCGCGGACGGAGGAACATTTTCCATAAGCGATATCGATAATGTAAATGCGGCTGTAATAACTGCACTCGCAGAATACAATGCATCGGGAGATACCGAAGCAAACATCCGATTGAGGACTGGGGATGCTACCGGTACTATCATGTTCGGAACTGATACCTACGATCTCTACATCTTCGACGGGACCGATTGGCAAACCTATAACAACGACGCATAATGAGCGATTTAAACGTATATACAACTTCTCAAATTAACGCACTGACCCCGATCACTGGGGATATGGTTGTTGATTCCGATCTTAACGCAGTAAAACTTTATGACGGAGCCGCATGGAGAACCTGGAATTCAGATTCGGTCGCGGGAGGATTCGAAAACCGCTGGGGCGCGAGCTTTGATGGTACGGATGATTATATCCAACTGCCTAATGGCGTTCTAACTGCACTTTCAGGTACTGCCTACACGATAAGTGCGTGGTTCAATTTAGATATTGTAGGGAATTATCAAATGATTTTTTCTGCTAGTAGTAATTTGCAAATATACTTTAGACCTAGAGTTACACAGGTAGGACTAGAACTTTACGTTAATGGAGCGACTAGGATATCCCAGTTTTCTACATATAGTAATGTGGGTTCATGGGTACATGGTTGTATTTCAGTCGATACTACAGGCACAAGTACAATGTACATTAATGGTTCTTTAAATACTTCAAGTATTAGTGTACCTCAAGCTACCAGCATCTCAAACCCTGTAATAGGGTCTTTTAATGGAGCGAGTCTTTTTTTGAATGGGTATGTGGACGATTTTGCTATTTTCAACTCAGCACTAGATCAAACCGCAGTCACGGCATTATACGGAGCTGCTCCAAATGCAGGCATTCCTTCAGAGGTTACCGGAGCAATCGGATACTGGAGAATGGGAGATGATTCAAATGATTCAGCAACCTCAGGCGGATCCATCGCAACTATAACCGATTCAAGCGGAAATGGAAATGATGCAACCCAGAGCACTGCAAGCGCGCAGCCTACATTCTCTGACCTAACCGGCGAAACAATCTACGTATAATTAAAATATCATGGCAACTATAGACACAATCGCAGACAGAAGCACCGGATCCGCAATCGCGGGCAAAGCATATTTTGAAACCTCGACGAATAAATTCATCGTCTATAATGGCAGCGCATGGATCGAGATCGATAGCGATGGCACCGGCGCGGCAAGATATGATCTTGATTTAAATTACTCACTCGACACTAGTTCGGCACCGCTATTACATTTGGATGCATCTGATCTATCTCTTTCTGATGGAGACTCTGTAACTACTTGGTCTGATAAAAGTGGTAACGGTTATAACTTTTCAGGTACAGGTGCTACCGCACCGATATTTAAAACATCGGGAAGACTTGGCCACAATACAGTGTTGTTTGACGGCACTGATGACTTCATGACTAACGGCAGTGTTCTTGGTCAATTTACAGATCAAAATGCTACTTTAATCGCAGTTTTCAATCAGTATGATACCGATTCTCAAGTTGATTTGTTTGACACTGGTGCTTTTGCAGGTGGAGATAGGTTATCGCCGGATTACAGCAGTGCGTTCTTATCTGCAAGAATTAACTCAGTATCCGAGACTTTTACTAAGCCGCTTTTTGGTAACAATATATTCGGTTTAAGAGTCGATTCATCATCGCCGAGCTATGAGCTCTTTTACAACAAAGCAAGTCAGTATCAAGTAGGATCTTATAGTTTTGGGGTAGCATCTACCATGTCAATAGGTGGGGGTAATACTAGCTATAAGTTCAACGGTGAGATTTCTGAAATATTACTTTTTAATCAGGCATTATCTGATGACGAGTGGAACACAATTCACTCGTATCTGGCTGATAAATATTCGGCGTCCAGTAAGACTGTCTTGTCAGGTAGCTATGCTCTTGACAGTACATATTCTGTAGCTGCATCCCCTACATTTCACTTTTCACCTGAGGCAGAATACTTACTCAAACCCGACAGAACACAAGCATCGGCTAATGATGACGAAGTTGTCGCGTGGAGAGATAAGTCGAGAGGTTTGCAGTTATCTAGTGTAGATTCGACCTTAAACCCAATTCTAAAAACTAACCACATTAACGGAAATAACGCCCTCTATTTTAACGGGGATGTTTTAGCCGCTTCGGCTACTACAATGTTAAATAATTACGACGGTTCGGGTACTTTGATCTTTGCTTTTAATGCAAACGGAGACAGCAGCACCGAACCGATCGCATTTCCTAATAGCGGCTCTGCTAGGCTAATTAACGACGCTTCCAATGGTTATATGAGCACACTAAGGCTCGGCAGATTGTCTAATCAGCCTCACGGTGTCGATATAAACAACCCCCACATATCAACGGTTACACAGAGTATATCTTCGAACTATTATAAAATATTTGGTAACGGTGGATCACCCGTAACTAACACAACAGCCTCAAACCCAAACTATTCAAGTTTAGTCGGCACCAAGGATTTACTAGTAGGAGCGAATACCCTTACGGCCGACTACCCACTTAACGGTTATGTCTACGAAATCTTATTCTTTGATTCCGCACTTTCTGATGCAGATTTAAATGCAGTTGGAAACTACCTCGGAGCAAAGTACGGAATTAGTTATACCGCCATATAGGTCGTGGTACTAAGGATTGAGGTTATTAGAGAGTGGGAGACGACGACAGCTTAACCGATGGACAGACCGGAATATCTCAAATTACAGATGCATCCGGAAATGGAAATCATGCAACGCAAGCAACCGCAGCAAATCAGCCAACCGCTAGCATTGATCCTGTAATCTACGTATAAATCTTAACATCAATTCTAACCTTACATACTATGGCACATAAATATAAATTATTTAACACTCCTGAGGAGTTTGACGCAAAAGAAGCAGAGATGAGAACTCTCTTAGCTATCCCTGACAGCAAGGGAACAACTGGATATGCAGATTCCCGTATGATTGATAATCCCGATCATGCTGATTATGGAATGTTCATCTTCCCGGTTGTAACCGAAGGAAAATGGAAATGCGATCAGCACTTCAGCGCTGACGAGCTTGTCGATGGTGATTCTTCCTGGGCGAAGCCTTTAGAAGAATTGGCATAGTTCTTACTCCTACGCGGGGGTTGTATTAACTACGACCCAAGAACCTGAGCCTAAGTGCATATACAATTTATCAGTATCTGTACCTAGTGCCATGGATCCTTTAGGATCTCCGCTCCTACCTTTAATTTGGGCCTCGGTATCGATTATTCGAACGAGGCCCTTTTTACTTTCGATTATTAGCCGAACGGCTGTTCCGATTTCTGCTACTAAACTCATTCGAAAGAGACCCCCAAACTCTCTTCCACATCCTCCGCATTATACCGGATGACTCGTGCGTTAATTTCTTTTCTTTCCCAATTCCATTGTTTCGCCCATCGACGAACGGTACCGGGAGAGACATCCATCCTTTCACGAATAATTCGTGGCGAAAGATAACGATTTTTTGTTACGCCCATATTCGTTTATATACGCTTATAACCGTACTACGCGACCGGATGTAAAGCGCGGGCAACCGATTGAGGAATCGACCACAATCTGGGATTATGAGTACCGGAAAGAGGCACATACGCTTCGTTCTTTATGATTAATCTAAACCCACAAAATACTTAGTTACTATGTCTAATATTCTCCAACAAATCGGTGCCGCTGTTAAAGGTAAAGTCGATGGTGTACAAGCCAACGTCGCTGCTGAAGAAACCGCTCGTATCGCCGCAATCACTGCTGAAGCATCTACCGCTAGAGCAGCTGAATCCGCTAACGCTACTGCAATAAGCAGTGAAGCATCTACCGCAAGAGCTGCTGAAGCCGTTCTTACTACTGCTGTTTCTGACGAAGAAACTGCTCGCATTGCTGCTGTTACTGCTGAAGCAAGCTCAAGAGCTTCTGCTGATACCAGTCTACAAAGCAACATCGATAGCGAAGCTACAACTGCAAGAGCTGCTGAAGCTGTTCTTACTACCGCTGTTTCTGACGAAGAAACTCGTGCAACTGCTGCTGAAGGTGTTCTTACTACCGCTATTTCTGCTGAAGAAACTGCTCGTATCGCTGCTGTTTCTGCTGAAGCTAGTTCAAGATCATCCGCTGATACCGCTCTCCAAGGCGAAATCGACGCAGAAGAAGTTCGCGCTGCTGCTGCTGAAGGTGTTCTTACCACTAACCTCGCAACTGAAGTTTCCGATCGCCAAACTGCTGTTTCTGCTGAAGCAACAACTCGTGCGGCTGCGGTTACTAATCTTGACACTGTTAAAGCAAACCTCGCAGGAGCTGCTTTCACCGGTGCTGTTTCTGGTACAGACTTAACTCTTAGCGGAAATCTTACCGTTACTGGTACAACCACCAGCATTGAAACTGTTAACTCCCAAGTTAAAGATTCAATCATGCTTCTCAATGACGGAGCAGCTGGCAGTTCGAACAACGCAAATGACGTTGGACTTATCATGGAACGTGGATCGAGCGAAGATAACGTTGCATTGGTATTCGACGAAGGTGAAGACAAGTTCTGCATGTACAAGACCTCAGCTGCTGCAGATGCAATTGATATTACTGATGCTGATTCATCAGCAACTCTTCTTCCAGTTAAGGTTTCTGATGTATACTTAGGAGCCGACAACCTCGGTTCTTACTCCGATTTCAGCTTAGCATTAGGATAAGCCTAATTTAGCTTACTAATTCTCCTAAGGGGTCGGAGGTCTAATCCTTCGACCCCTTTTTTTCCAATGAAAGTCGCGCTACTTACTGCCTTACTATTAAGCCTTTCATCGTGTTCGATGAGATCGTTAGTCACCCCGGCCGCGACAATTTCAGGTGCAGCCCTCGGAGCTATAGGTGGCCCAGGTGGCGCAGCCCTTGGTGCGGGTACCGGATATGCCGCGGGGCGCATATATGAACTAGATGACGAGAAAAAAGAACTTGTCAATTCCATCACAAAAGGTGATGTCGACGCGATTTTAAATGCCGGGCTTGAACAACACAAGTCGGGATTCGACGAATTTACTGATTCCATAAAAAACATACTGAAAATTGCAGGTTCTGTACTCATAGCCTACCTCTGCATTCCAATAGTCTTGGCGAAAAGATGCGCAAAAGAAGAGGCTATCAAGTGCCTAACCAAAGCTCCATTTCCTATTAAACCCCCAAAATGATGAAAAACTTAAACCTACTTAAAGAGTATTACAATTCACTAAGCGTCAGAGGTAAAACCGTATTTATCGCACTCGCTGTATCGTTTGTCTACATACTATGGAGTATAATATTATGAATGATACAACCCCCATTATTGGAATGCTCGGTACTGGGCTTTCTTACACTTTAGGTCAATGGAATGATATTGTAGGTCTGGCCGCTGGACTCCTCACATGCTTTTACATGCTTTGGAAATTGTTTAACCACGCTAAAAATAAAAATGGAAAATAAGGAAGAAAAACCAAAAAAGATGTGCGGAGATAAATGTATCGCACCCACGGTATGTAAAGAAATTTTTAAGGGTAAATGCGCTCTTGAAATGATGCAGAACGAGAAAAGCGACTCTCCAATAGAGAAGCCCGGTAATGTAACCGGTAAAAAGAAATCTAAATCTGAGTATAGCTAAGCTCTACAACCGGTTACTACCGGCTATCCGATCAGTTATAAATCGGATATGGAAACAGCTATCGCGGAGGTTGACTCCCCGCAAGAAACGACAGAGGGAACAAGCATCGAGAATGCCTCAACTGAGGATATTCGCAATGCTTTAGGAATAACGCCAGAGACCGCCGAGCCTACGACCGGAGTCCAAGACCAACAGCCTGAGGCCGTAAGCCCAGAGCCGGAGGCCGAAGCTCATGAGCCGGAGGAACTAGAGGAATCAGAGGATGAAAAACTCGCCAAAAGACGAATCCGTCCAAGGAATGAGTTAGACCAGCAAGTCATAGACCTATATCGGTCTGAGGGCTTTAGTGGAGACTTCTCAGACGCCTCTCGTGTAATTTACGGTCAGGAAGCGCAACCCGCACCTCAACCCATTTATCAGCCCCAGGAGCAAGTCGAGGCGTCCGAGCCCGATCCAATTCAAGGCATTGATAAACAAGCAAACGACATACGGGCTACTATCATAGAGCTTGAAGGTAAAGTAGAGAAAGCAGCAGAGGATCTTGAGACCACCGAGGCATTACGCCTTCAGCGTGATATCATGAAAAAGGAACTCGAATTGCAGAATCTATCTAGCCGTAAAGAGCGGATGGAAGAAGCCCAAAGTCAGCAAGTTTATCAGACCCATCGTTCTAAAGCGATGGAGAGTAGAGACAGAGTTTATGAAAGATTCCCATCATTGCAGGATAAGGCTTCGGTCTATCGCAAGCAGTTCGATGATTATGTTTCGCAAGCTCAGTCCGACCCCGACTACGCCGCAGTTTTTGACTCGCCAAAATGGCCTGAATTACTCGCCAACGAATTCGCATCAGTATCGCCCGCACCAGTTGTAGCGCAACAGCCTCAGGCCGTTGCCCCTCAGCCGCAGGCTCCACAGATGGGGACTCAGGCGAAGGTCTTGACGACAGGAACTACGGCACAACCTGTAAACGCTCCGATTACCCCGGACGGTTTGCTTCAACAACTTCCCAGTATGAACAAAGATGATATCTATGCTCTGCTTGGAAATCCTGGAGGAGCACAGCCAAGAAGGTAATTAGGAGCAACAAACCTAATCTCAAATAATTAAATAAAATGGCTACAAAAAACCTACCTGGCTCGCTTGGCGCG
>Ga0209715_1002397_pt1 | contig 14293 bp, 14 predicted proteins | sample COGITO_mtgs_1205_2_FD_184809 | JGI IMG/M metagenome (GOLD analysis project Ga0209715, IMG submission 184809) | Pelagic marine microbial communities from North Sea - COGITO_mtgs_120503 (SPAdes) (version 2) | ecosystem: Environmental > Aquatic > Marine > Epipelagic ...
GATTTTATATATTTGATAGAGATCACAACGGAGATCAACCGTTTACATCCATGCCTGGTTCGGCACCTCGATTTAGAAAGTGACGCACCTTGGGATCCACCGCGGGATCATCGACCAGCTGCCGCGGGTTACCATCGCACAGCGCGGTCTTGGTCTCGGCATCTAGAAACAGCGCACTATCGGCAATCGCAAAGATACTCGCCAGCTCATGCGTGACCACCACGACGGTGGCCCCCAGCGCATCGCGCAGTTGCAGAATCAGTTCGTCGAGACGCAACGAGCTCAGCGGATCCAAACCGGCAGATGGCTCATCAAAAAACAAAACCTCTGGGTCCAGCGCGATCGCTCGTGCCAGCCCAGCCCGCTTGCGCATCCCTCCACTCAATTCGGACGGGTAGCGATGCCCAAACCCACTCAATCCGACCAGCGACAATTTAAAATCGACAATTTCCCGGATCTCCTTCGCCCCCAAATCCGTATATTCCTCCAACGGCAGCGCGATATTTTCCTCAACACTCATCGAGCTCCACAAAGCCCCGCTCTGAAACAAGATACCGAAACGGCGGCGAACACGCTCCATCGTTTCCGCTGTGGGGTCGAACAACGCATCGTCGTAAAAAATCTGACCTCTGCGCGCCTGCTCCAAGCCAATCAGGTGTTTTAGCAAGGTGCTCTTGCCGCAGCCACTCCCGCCCATGAGCACTTTGATCTCTCCCCGCTTCACCGTAAAATCGAGCGCGTTCATCACGGTATAATCGCCATAGGCCATAGTCAGCCCCTTCACCGTTATTTTATTTGGGTTCACACGCATGCTTAAATACCGAGAATATGAAAACTCACCGCGAACACCGCATCCGCCACCACCATCCAGGTAATCGCGGTCACCACTGCAGAGGTCGCCGCCAAACCAACCGCAGTCGCATCTTTACCGCAATTCAAACCACGGTAACACCCCGCCAAAGCGATAATCACCCCAAACACGGCGCTTTTAAAAATCCCGCCGAAGAAATCATTCAATCCCACGGCGTTCTCCACTTGATTGAAATACTGCACCACACTCACATCCGAGATCGAAACCGCCACCACCATCCCGCCAAGGATCGACACCAGATCGGCACAGACACAGAGCAGCGGCATCATCAACACCAGAGCGACCACCCGCGGCAGCACCAGAAACTGCATCGGCGAAATCCCAAAACAGCTCAAGGCATCGACCTCTTCATTCACCTGCATACTACCGATCTGAGCGGCAAAGGCAGCACCAGTGCGTCCCGCCATAATCACCCCGGCCATCACCGCACCCAGTTCACGCGTCATCGCCACCCCCACCAAATCAGCCACATAAATATCTGCGCCAAATTTCTGCAACTGAATCACGCCAATAAAGGCGATGATCAAGCCGGTCAGAAAACTCAGCAAACAAACAATCGGCACCGCCCTCGCGCCGGTCGACTGCAACAGAAAGAGAAAGTCTTTCATCCGCAGCTGTGCGCGACCGGTCAGCAATGCGCGGAGAGCGAGCAACAACTGACCGAGAAAAATGCAATAGTTATCCAGCCCGCGATAAGTGCGCAGCACTTGATCCCCCACTTGAGTGAACACATCCGGCGCCGCCGCGTCTGCCACCGGCTCCTGCCGAGGCACCGCCAGCGACAGCCGCATCATATTGCGCACACCCTCTGGCAGACCGTCCAACACGCACGGCACGCCATGCGCTTGCGCCAGATCACGACAGCGCCGTACAAAAATCAGCAACGCGGTGTCCCACTCTCCCAGGTTGCTCACATCAAAAGCGATCACCGCAACGCCCGGCTCAGCAATTAAGGCAGCCTCAAGCTGCTGAAATTCAGGCCGATCATTGCGCAGCAGCCAGTCCCCGCAAAGCACGAGCGTCAACTCGGCAGCTTCACGCAGAATATCCATACCTGCCCGCTTGTCTTCACCATTCGCCATCATTGAATGCAATCGATCTCTACACGTTCGCTTGCCACTGCGGCGAAGCATGCTCATGCATGATGCGAACTTTGCACATTTGCCGACTTCACATAAAGAACAATTTACCATGCAAACCATACTCTTTGACCTAGACGGGACACTGATCGACCATTTCACCACGATCCACCGCAGCGTTGCGCACGCGCAGCGCCAGCTCGGCCTCCCCGAATCCGACTACGCCACCGTGCGCGCCACTGTCGGCGGATCAGCACCTGTGACCCTCGAACGCCTGTTGGGCAAACAACACGTCGACGCCGCGCTGCCGATTTTTCGCGAGCATTTCGAGCAAATCATGTTTGAAGATGTGCTCGAGCTGCCCGGCGCGGCTTGGATCCTCGAAGCGTTAAAAGGCAGAGGCTATAAACTCGCGGTGTTTACTAACAAGTTCGGCGACGACGCACGCGCCACGCTTAAGCACCTCGACATGGACCGCTGGCTCGACGCCATCGTCGGAACCGGCGACACCCCCTACCGCAAGCCGGAAGCCCAATTCACCGCTCACATGCTGGAGGTAATGAAAACCACTTCGGCCGAAACCATCCTCATCGGTGACTCGCCATTTGATTTCGCCGCAGCCGAAGTCGGCGATCTCAAGTGCTACCTCGTCGCCACCGGCAGTCATAGCACCGAGGAACTGACACAATCAACCGCAGCGGACGGCGTCTATACCGACCTCTACGCTCTCGGCAGCGCCGTCTTCCAGCTTGAACGCGAAACCACTACTACCATTTAAATGAACACTTGTCAGACTCTCCCCACCCCCAAAGCCATCCTTTGGGATATGGACGGCACCTTGATCGACCAAACCGCGGCGATCATTCGCGCTTACAGCGACGTGATTACAGCGATGGGCGGCGCCACTCCCGACCCCGACGTGATCCGCCGCAGCTTGGGCGGTACCATGCCCTCCACCATGGGAATTTTCATCGATGAACCCAACCTGGCGGAAGCCTGCCGGCGTTTCCGCACGCGCTTTCCGGAAATCATGCTCGAGGGCCTGATCATCCTCGCCGGTGGACCGGAACTGATCGAAAGCAGCCATACAGCCGGCATTGCGCAGATCATCTTCACCAATAAGCACGGCGACACCGCTCGCCAAGTCAGCAAATATGCTGGCTTCGCCAAATACATCCCCAAATGCATCGGCAATTCAGACACCGACTGGCACAAGCCACAGCCTGAACTGACCCGCTATGTGCTGGATCAAATCGAGGCCTCCGCAGAAGATTCCTGTATGATCGGCGATTCGCCCACCGACATCGAAACCGCACACAATGCGGGACTGCCGTGCTACTGCGTTGCCACTGGCGCGCACAGCACCGAAGAACTATTGGAAGCCGGAGCGGAAGCGGCGTTCAATAGCCTGTTCGAACTCAAAGCAGCCTTCGCACGGTAGACAGGCAGCCTGACACTCAGTCCATACGCGGCGCCGTTTCGATCTTCTGTTTAAGATAGGCGATCGAATCGGCGCCAATATAGCCGCGAAACGCCATGGTTGGCATGACTAGGGCTCGACGGCCAAGCACAGAACCGGGGTTCAACACCGCGTTGCAGCCAACTTCGGCGTGATCGCCAATCAGCGCACCCAACTTACGCAGCCCCGAACCACAGCGCGAACCGTCGGGCTGTTGCACCGGCACCTCACGTTGGTCCAAGCGCAGATTCGAGCAAGTCACACCCGCGCCCAAGTGAGCCTTGTTGCCCAGCACACTGTCGCCCACATAACTAAAGTGCGGCACCTGCACGCCATCGAGTAACAGGCAGTTTTTAAATTCACAGGAGTTCCCCAACACACAGTTTGCACCTGCAATTACATTGCCACGAATAAACACCCCCGGACGCAACTCGGTGCCCTCACCGATATAGGCCGGACCGGTAATCGAGCCAAATGGCGGCAATTTGACAGATGGATGAATAAACACCTGCCCTTCGACGTGTAGTCCGGGCGGAATTTCGATCGCGCTCGACTGAAAACTGTACGACTTGAGCGCCTCACGAATCAGCGGCACCCACTTCCACGGCGCCAAGTCAGCCGCAAAAACGGCATCAAACGGTAGCGACTGCGGAAAATCGAAGAGGTCACTGGCTTTTAGCATGCGAGGAGATGAACAATCCAACCAGCTCGGGGCGAACTAAAAATCGACCGCGATTCGTAGAGAATTCCGAAAAAAACAGTAGCTTTTCCCGCCAAGCCATTTACATTTCACTGTACTTGCACGACGTAAAAGAAAAACCCAAAATGGTCGAACGGGCCATGCTCGTTGGAATCACCCTACCAGGTGACTCCGAAACCACCACGCGCAGCCTACTTGACGAGTTGCGAGAACTCGTCACCACGCTGGGCATTGGCATTCAGCACGAAGTCCAAATCGCGATTCGCAAGCCACAGGCAAAATTCCTGGTCGGCACCGGAAAGGCCGAAGAACTGGTGGCAGAAGCCCAAGCGCACGGCTGCGATGTCATCGTATTCGACAACGAGCTCACCCCTGCCCAACAGCGCAACTGGGAAAAAGCCGCCGAGGACAAGATTCTGGTAATCGATCGTCAGGAGACCATTCTCGATATTTTCGGCAAGCGCGCGCAGACCAAGGAAGCGGTACTGCAGGTCGAACTAGCTCGCCTCGAATACAACTTGCCGCGCTTGAAGAGCGCCTGGACACACCTAAGCCGTCAACGCGGCGGAGGCTCCATGCAGCGCGACGCCGGGGAAACTCAGCTAGAGTTAGACCAACGTATGGTCCGCACCCAGATCACACGCGTGAAGCGGGAACTCGAAAACGTGATTCAACACCGTCATGTCCAGCGCAAAAAGCGTATGACCGTGCCGGTACCCACCTGCGCAATCGTCGGCTACACCAATGCCGGCAAATCCTCGCTGCTCAATCAGCTGACCAATTCAGATATTTTGGCGGAAGACAAGTTGTTCGCCACGCTCGACCCGACCTCCCGCCGCTGCCCGCTGCCGAACGGTCAGCCGCTGGTAGTGACCGATACCGTCGGCTTCGTGCGCAACCTGCCGCACCGGCTGGTCGATGCATTCAAAGCCACCCTGGAAGAAGCGGTGGTCTCCAACTTTCTGATTCACGTGCTGGATGTCAACAGCCCTGAAATCGACGCACATGCGGAAACCACGCTGTCAGTCCTACGTACACTCGATGCCGACGAGAAGAAGATCATCACGGTATTCAATAAGATCGACGACCTTTGGAGCGAAGACATTCGCCTGAGCTTATCCTTCAGGTATCCGGAAGCTCTGTTCGTTAGTGCGCACACAGGCGAAGGTATCCCCGCGCTACTCGAGCTGATGGAGTCGATTGTGGAGAGCGACTTTGCACAGCTGCGCTTGCTCATTCCACATGATCGCTACGACTTGGTCGCTCGACTGCATCGAGAAGGCGGCGTACGCAAAGAAGAAGCACGCGATGACGGCACCTACATCGTCAGCGCCGTCCCCGAACGCATGCTGTCCTCGGTCCAGCCCTTTGTACTCAGCAGCGACGAAAAGTAAGTCCGTCTGGGTCGACCGATCTCCAAAGCGCTTGGTTTAGAGTTCGCTACAAATTCAAGGGCTTTCTAGAACGCTTTCTAAAACGCAACGCGATGAGAGCCGTTACGCAGCACACATAGGACCTCTTGAGCCCCCAAACCGGGCATTTCAATGGCAACTATGACAGAAATCCGTTTGAGCTTACGTGCAAAAAATAGCGTTTTTTGCAAAGCTCATAGCCACGACCTCAATTCAGAGACGTTCCCTGGTGCATAACGGAGACAGCCGTCACAATCGGCATTTACTTGCAAATTGACGATTGCGACAAGTAAAACCGAGGTTCTGTTTTGCTCAAACTAATCACTGCAGCAAAGTTGCATAAATACCACAGACACAGGCTATACGCCCTGTACTCGGCATTAAGTAAGCGCGAGAAACTGGAACAAAATTAAAAATGCCCCCCCCCACTGTGCCATCCTAAAACAAAATGGCCGAAACGAAATTCGGCTTATTACTGAGAGTAAAAATCGTCGATCTTCTGAGCAACATCGCGATAGCTAATATCTGCTGCATATAAAGTCTTAAACTCCACCATAGCTTTGTCCATATCGCCTTGCTCTTCATAGCAGGAGCCGAGTTCGTACAGCACATCCTTCTTCTGATCAGAGATACCCGGAATTTCAGCCTTGGCAGTATTCAGCTGTTCGGCTGCAAGGTCCGAAAACCCCTTCAACTTATAAGCCTTGCCGAGCAGAATCAGTGAGCTAATGCGCATATTTGGGCTACGCTGTGCGAGCTGTAGCTCTTTAATCGCCTTGTCGGTTTCACCCTCCATATAATACAACTCACCAAGTTCGTAACGGTAGCCGAATTCATTCGGATAACGCTGCACCAAGCCTTCAGCTTGAGCAAGGCGGAAGATACGCTCGTCGTGCCGCAGCGCCTCGAGGGCCGCCTGCATCGCTTCGTCTTCTGGATTTACTTCCAGTTCAGCCTCCATATTCGCGATGTCTTGCGCCATCTTTTCCTGCACCAGTGACGCTTCGATTCGCTCAAGGTTAACGTCAACACCACCTACTTCAAGCTGACGCGCCTTGCGCATCCACTCAATCGCATGGTCTAACTCTCCGAGCTTTTGATAGTTACTTGAGATTTCTCGATAGAAATTGATATTTTCAGGCTCCTCCGCAACTGCAGCCATGGCATCTTCAATAAGAGAACGGAGTCCGGCCTCGCCGGTCTTGGCGCGATTGGCTTGCTCGAGCATCTGCGCCTGCTCTTCGTCCTTAAGCTTATCGCGGAAGCTATTCTCATCCTCCCATTTGCCCTTATCGATGGACTGCTCAACGGAAGCCTGCTTGATCAAGGACTGGATCTCGTCGTCTGCTGGATGCTCAAGATACGCATCATCACCAATACGAATAGCTTCCTCGCTCTTACCAATCCGAATGTAAGCAGACATGAGCGCTTTTATATTCTTAACGTCATTCGGCTCAATTTTACGAATTTCTTCATATGCGAAAGCCGCCGTTTCAAAAAACTCCAGTGCTTCCGCTGCGGCACCGATCATTTTGTGCCCAACAATGTTGGCTGGGTTCGCATTCAGCATTTGCTCCGCGGCCAACAATGCTTCGTAAGGATTTTTTTTCGCCTTCGCATACCCACCCATAGAGAAAGGAATGCTGGTAACTTTCGAAATCAATGAACCGATTCCTTTACGCTTCGCTACATGTACACGATCCTGGGCTTGGCGAAGAAGTCTCCGCGCGTCCAAACACGCCGGATTGCGGCTAACAATGTTCGAAATAATATCCACCGCATAGCTGGGATTTTTATCTACGGCCTTACAAGCGTTTTCAATCTGCTTCTGGAGACGAGGATCTAGATCTGTAAGAGAAACTTCTGGCATAGATTAATTGTTAATAGCTGCATGATGAAAGTAGTTCAGTCAACTATCAAGAACATTCAAATCAGAACGAACCGCCTGCTCCAGCCTACCTAAAGCGACTTGAACTTGCACCTCATCCTTGCCCTCCACCAGCAAGCGGAGCTTTGGCTCAGTTCCGGAGTAACGCACTAGCACACGGCCATCCTCACCAAAGCCTTTTTCGACTGCTGCCACCACGCCACTTAAGGTTGCAAGCCCATCTAAAGGCTTCTTTTGCGCGACACGAAGATTCAGCGTCGCCTGAGGAAAGAGTCGAATCTCCTGACGAAGCTCGGACAAGAGCTTACCCGTCTGAAGCATCAACTCGATGAGCTTGGTCGCAGCCAAAAGCCCATCGCCAGTGGTTGCAAAATCGGAAAAAATAATGTGCCCCGATGACTCGCCGCCGACATTGGCATCGATCTCGCGCATACGGCGGGCTACATTACGATCGCCCACATCCACGCGCTCGACTTTGCCGCCGGCATCGCGCACCGCATGATCGAGGCCCAAATTACTCTGGATAGTGGCAACCAGCGTGTCGTTACGCAACGTCCCTGCGCGCAGCTCATACACCGCCAACAGACCGAGCAAAATATCACCGTCAACGACTGCTCCGGTCTCATCACAAACCACCAGTCGATCACCATCCCCATCGTGGGCGATGCCCAAATTGGCCCGATGCTCCAAAACAGCCTGCCCCAACAACTGCGGATACTCACTCCCGACACCACAATTAATGCGCGCACCATTAGGCTCATCTCCAACCAAGACCAACTCAGCGCCCCAACGAGCAAAGACCGCTGGCGTGGTTTGACAAGTCGCGCCATTGGCTAGATCCAGAACGACCTTCCAACCACACATACAATTCTGATCCATCAACGACCGCATGTAGTTGATATAAAATGCAGCCCCATCCAGCGGATAAGCCTTCGCAATTGCTCGATCGGCCGGAGCAGGCGACTCGTCATCCACCAAACTCTCTATCAACGCCTCTTCCTCATCGCTAAACTTATGCCCATTCACATCAAACAACTTGATGCCATTATCCGACGCCGGGTTGTGCGAGGCTGTTACAGCAATGCCCAAATCAGCATGCTGCTCGAGCAGTACTTGTGCAATAGACGGCGTTGGTACGACACCAAGATCGCGCACGCAGACCTGATGCCGATTGAGCCCTTGAATTAGCGCATCGACAAGCTCAGGACCACTGAGACGCGTGTCTCTACCGATGACTGCATTTAAAGGCAGCCCAGTCTCAAGCCGTGCTAAATAACGCCCCATCGCCGAACCCAAACGATAGGCGAATTCAGGATTAATTAAATCCCCACCAAATGCCCCTCGAATGCCGTCTGTACCAAAATATTTACCCATAACAAATCTCTCAAAGAATTAATCGTTTTTATAAAAATCACGCACTCGCTGCAGCCATTCTGCAACCGCGCCGCTCTCTAGGTGCTGCCGAGCCTTGGAGACTCCGTCCTCAAGATCCACCGCAGCACCCGCAACCCAAAGGGCCACACCCGCATTCAACAGAACTGTATTGCGCAACCCGCTAGGCACGGCGCTCGGACCACCACTAAGCAAGGCATGCATCATCGCTAGATTGGCCTCCACATCGCCCCCTGCCAACTCAGAAAATCCACATGAAGGCAGACCGGCATCCGCAGCATTCAGTCCACCGGACTCCGAAGCCAAACGACCAAAGCCCGCAATAAAATTCTCACCCGCACAGCTCAATTCATCCAGCGCACTGCCAGCCTGAGGGCACCCGTGTGCGACTACGCCAGCCGTCAAACCGAGCTCGCCCAGCGCATCGGCCAATGGTTGCACCCAAGCCTGCGAAAATACACCCAACAACTGGTAGGCAGGACGCCCCGGGTTAATTAAAGGCCCAAGCAAATTAAAGATCGTGCGCTGCCCCGCTTCAGCAAGCGCACGACGAACAGGCATAATCTCCTTAAAAGCGGGATGAAAGGCAGGTGCAAAAAAGAAACAAAAATTCAACTCTCGAAGCGATTCACGCAGCATCTCATGTGGAGCATCGAGCCGAATGCCGAGTGCTTCCATTAAGTCAGCACTGCCACACTTGGAAGTAATCGAGCGATTACCGTGCTTGAAAACAGGAACACCCGCTGCCGCAACGACAAAGGACACCGCGGTGGAAATATTAAACGTCCCCGAACCATCGCCGCCAGTGCCACAAACATCAATCGCACGGGCAGCCCACTCACCGACGCCGGGGTCCACCGCATGATCACGAAACACATAGGCAAATGCCGCCACCTCGGTCGCCGTCTCACCCTTAAGCGCCAAGCCAGTGAGAAACGCTCGCTTTGCCGCCGCGGACACGTCCGATCGCATCAAAAGTTCCGCCGCAACGGTCGCTTGATCCGCGTCGAGATCGTCCCCGGCTAATAAAATCCCTGTGAGTGGTTCGAGTGCTTGCATCTAACGTAATAATTCAAAAGAGAGTCTTACTTACCAACAAAAAGCAAAAAAAACGTCTCAAGCAAATCAGAAATCTGCGCAATTACTATTTTAACACTTCACTCGGAGCGCGATACAAGCTTGATTGCGACAATGATACGAATCGCAGCTCTCATAGTCACCATTGCTTTACTAGGTGGATCGCCAGCGCACTCAACAGAATCATTAATTGCAAAGCAGGCAAACAAAGCCGAAGTCACCACTACAGGACTGAGCTACCGCGACGCAATCGTCCTCGGGCTAGTCGAAGGCTTAACAGAATACCTTCCGGTCTCCTCCACAGGACACCTCATCATCACCAACGCACTCCTCGGCCTCGACGGCGACACACCGATGAGTGACAAGAACGGCCAGCCGATTTTGACAAGTAAAGACGGCGTTCAGCGCGCATACACGATTGGAGATGCGGCCTACGCTTACGTTATAGTCATCCAAGCTGGAGCGATCGCCGCAGTGATAATGCTCTACTGGCGCACAATCCTCCAAATCCTGCTAGGCTGCATAGGAAAAGACCGCAACGGCCGAAAACTAGCAATCAACCTGATCGTAGCCTTCATGCCTGCCGCCGTACTAGGGCTGCTCCTAAACGATTTGATCGAAACAGCCCTCGGCGACAACACCTTGGCGGTAGCCGGAGCCCTCATCGTCGGCGCATTCGTTATGCTAGCCGTCGAACACCACAGACATCACGGCAAAAAAGGAGCCATCTCCCCGGAAGATGGCCCTGAGCTAGCCGACCTGACGCTCGGCAAATCGATCATGATCGGCTTTTTCCAATGCTTCGCCATGTGGCCAGGCACCAGCCGGTCCATGGCCACCATTATAGGCGGCTACCTCGCCAACCTTTCTCCGGCCAACGCTGCAAAATTTAGCTTCCTTCTCGGCCTTATTACCTTAACCGCTGCCTCCGGCTACAAATTCGCAACCGATGGCACAGAAATGCTATCCGCATTGAACATCGGCCCGGTCCTACTCGGCTGCACCGTCGCATTCATCTCGGCAGCAGTCGCCGTCAAATGGTTCGTTAGCTACCTAAACAACCACGGACTCACACTCTTCGCATGGTATCGGATCGCCTTGGCAATCGTTGTGTTCGCAGTCATGCGCTAACACGGCGACATACAAACATCGCAAAAATACCAGCACTAATACACCCCCCTTTTAATTCCCACAAATTCAATGAAAAAAGTAGCCGTCATCCTCTCAGGTTGCGGAGTCTATGATGGCTCTGAAATCAACGAAACCGTACTGACTCTGCTTGCCTTAGCCCGCGCAGGCGCAGAAGTAACCTGTTCGGCACCCGACATCAGCCAAACGCATGTAATAAACCACCTAAAAGGTACCATCGACGAGGGCGCAGAGCGCAATACACTCGAAGAAGCCGCAAGAATTTCGCGCGGCGAAATCACTCCACTGACCGCACTTGACCTCAAAAAACAAGATGCGATTATTTTTGTCGGCGGGTTTGGAGTCGCAAAAAACCTCTCCAACCTGGCATTCGAAGGCTCGGCCTACGAAGCCATCCCCGAGGTGTCGACCCTAATACAACAAGCGCATGCCAACAAAAAAGCTCAAGGTTTCATCTGCATCGCACCAGTCCTCGCAGCCGCTGCATTAGGCGATCAAAACGTCCGTCTGACAATTGGCAACGACAGCGAAACCGCGGCAACTATTGAAAGCCAAGGAGCCCGACATGTAAACTGCCCGGTCGATGGTATCGTCATCGACGAAACCCACCGCATCGTCACGACCCCCGCCTACATGCTTGCCTCCAACATCCTCGAGGCCGAAGCTGGCATCAATAAATTAGTCACTGAAGTACTGAAGCTCGCCTAAATCAGCAGAAATAATCCAGATTGAATACTTGACGGCGCGCGCTTAGCCTTTTTAATCCGCGCCTTCAAAAGACATTGCACATCACAATTTTAATTTAAGTAAAAACACTCCATGGGACAGCCAAAACGCAAACAATCTAAGCAACGCAGCCGCAAACGTCGCGGTGCCGTTACATTCGCACTTCCTCAGCTTGCTAAGGATCCACAAGACGGCACACGTTTTCGCGCACACCGCATAAACCCTGCCAACGGCATGTACCGCGGACGCCAAGTGCTTGACGTTGAAGTCTAAGCCTCGCGCAATTAAACCCACCTACACACTTAAAACCTCTTATGGGCGCTAGCAAAGTCAACTGCACGATTGCAGTAGACACCATGGGAAGTGATCTAGGGCCCACTGAATTTATTCGTGGGCTTTTTCATGCCGTCGAAGTACTGAAGTTAGACTGCAACTTCGTACTCGTGGGCAACGGGCGACTACTTGAGCGGCTGTTGAAAGTCCGCAAACTAGACGCCTACTCAGATCGCATCACTGTCCACCATTCAAGCCAAGTAATTGGCATGGACGAAAAGCCAATCCAGGCACTGAAGAGCAAAAAAGACTCTTCGATGGCGCAAGCCCTTGCCCTACTAAAAAACGGCAAAGCGAACGGATTGGTTAGTTGCGGCAACACCGGTGCCTTGATGGCCGGCGGCACCTTGCGTTTGCGCCAGATTCCCGGCGTCGACCGTCCTGCGCTAGGCATCATCGTACCAAGTAAGAAAAAACCCTTCGTCTTAATTGATGTCGGCGCCAATCCGGAGTCGACCGCCGAAAACCTGGTACACAACGCTGTCCTCGGCTCAAACTACGCAAAAGCCGCCCTTAACCTCGAAACCCCACGCATCGGTCTCCTGACAATTGGTACCGAAGAAGGCAAAGGCAATACCCTGGTCAACACCACCCACCTGCTGCTGCAAAAGATCGACGGGGTCATTAACTACGCAGGGCCGATCGAAGGCTTCCAACTATTTGATGGCGATGTCGATGTCGTCGTTTGCGACGGTTTTGTCGGCAACATAGTACTCAAATCAAGCGAAGCACTCTTCGGTTTTGTTGGTAGTACCATCCGCGAGGAACTCGTCCGCAATATAAAGCGTAAAATCGGCGCAGTCCTAGCGAAATCCGCATTTAGAGATATGAAGACACGCCTAGGCCCGGATCAGCATGCTGGCGCGCCACTACTCGGCTTGCGTGGAAATATTTTGAAGTCACACGGCTCCTCGAATTACGTCGCCATCGCAAATGCACTTCGCATCACGAGGGAAGTAGTAATGCATGATATGATCGACTCGATCGGTTCAGAAATCAATCAAGCGAATGCATTGATCAACAATCCGGAAGCAGAGAAGGCCCCGGAGTAACCTACAGGTCCAACCTGGGAACAAAGAATTTCCGCTACCCCATGTCTAGCCAATCACAGTCTGCAATCATTCTCGGCACCGGATCCTATGCTCCCGAAAATGTCGTAACCAATGACGATTTGGCGAAAATCGTTGATACATCGGACGAATGGATTCGCACCCGTAGCGGCATCGGCCAGCGGCATTTTGCAGCTAAGGATGAGGCGACCAGCGACATGGCGTGTATTGCCGCACAACGTGCCATCGAAGCCGCTGGCATCGAGCGAAACGAGATCGACTTGATCATTGTCGCGACTATGACGCCGGACATGCCGTTCCCCTCCACAGCGTGCCTAGTACAAAGCAAATTGGAGCTGCCGAACGTCACCACTTTCGACATGCAGGCCGCCTGCTCCGGATTTGTCTACGCACTCAGCGTCGCCAACTCGATGCTGCTATCCGGCAACTTTAGTAAAGCCTTGGTCATTGGAGCCGAGAAGATGAGCGGTATCCTCGATTTCGAAGACCGCACGACTTGTGTACTTTTCGGAGATGGTGCTGGCGCTGCCATCCTAGCACGAGATACCACCGCCAACGTGGGAATTTTAGGTGCAATCGGCGGCGCTGACGGCTCATCTCCCAGCCTGTTGCAACAACCCGGCGGCGGTTCTGCGATGCCAGCCTCGGAAGCTTCCATCGCCGCCCGACAGCACTTTCTGAAGATGAACGGCAAAGAAATCTTCAAGTCAGCGGTTCGCGTCATGGGCCAAGCCAGTACCGACATCCTTGAACAAGTCGGCTACACAGCGGAAGACCTCGACTTGGTGATCCCCCATCAGGCCAACATGCGTATCATTGAGAGCCTCGCCAAGCGACTGAAGATCCCGATGGAAAAATTCCACAATAATCTGGACCGTTTTGGCAACACCTCGGCGGCATCGGTGCCGATCGCATTGGACGAAGCTTTCCGCGCCGGGCGCATCAAATCCGGCGACCTCATCCTGCTGGTCGCCTTCGGAGCCGGCTTGACCTGGGCATCGACATTGATCAAATGGCAATAACTTTTATGCATCGTTCCTTCTCCTTAGTTCTCGCCCTCGGGTTGTTTGTCGCGCCCGCCCTGCATGCCCAACTATCGCTCAACCCGCTCAACTGGTTCGAAGGCGCAACAGAGGA
>Ga0209715_1002399_pt1 | contig 14288 bp, 7 predicted proteins | sample COGITO_mtgs_1205_2_FD_184809 | JGI IMG/M metagenome (GOLD analysis project Ga0209715, IMG submission 184809) | Pelagic marine microbial communities from North Sea - COGITO_mtgs_120503 (SPAdes) (version 2) | ecosystem: Environmental > Aquatic > Marine > Epipelagic ...
GTGACGGTAAAGAATTTTATTCTTGCCAATGTTGCCGGCGTTGCTATTTTATTATTTGTGTTTAAACTACTCGCTCCTAACATTCTGCGGTATTTTAGTGCTTTAGAAATATTTTTTGTGAATTCTGTAGGGCTTCCGTTTAATTCGGGCTCTGTCATTGCATTTATAGCCTTAGTAGCGTTTGTTTACTTGGGGCTAAACTACACCCGAAAAAAAGGCTATATCTATCTTAATACGGGACTCTTATGCATCACGTTTGTCGTCGTTGGATTTTCGTCCTGGTTGTTATTGCCAATTCGAGCCAATGCCAACGTCACAGTTAATGAAAATAATCCTTCAAGTGCCCGAGAACTCCTCGCCTATTATAATCTAGAACAATATCCAAAAACACATTTGTTTTATGGGCCACAATTCACCGATCAATATGCAGGTTTAGACGAAAACCAACCTTATATTGATGACAAACCAAAATATGAAAAAGACAAGGCTGCTGGGAAATATGTGATTGTAAACGACTACAAAGACGGTTTACAAAACTACAACTCCGAACACGCTTCTTTATTACCAAGAATGTGGAGTTCTGAACACGCTGAAAACTATATGATGTTCTCTGGATTTTTGGAATTCTCAATTAAGAGTGAGTATCAAATGCAAAACGATTTACGAACCATCATCAATGACTTCAAAGGGGCTGTTGCAAATGGTGACGTCGATTACGAAGATTACAATGGCTTTCTAAAAAAATATGGGCGTTATATCGACATTCAAAAACCATCCCTCCTTCAAAATATTTATTACCTTTTTGATTATCAAATCGGATATATGTATTGGCGTTATTTTATGTGGAATTTTACCGGACGACAAGATGATGTTCAGGGTAAATTTGACTTGCACGGCAATTGGATTAGCGGAATTTCGTTTATTGACACTTATTTTTTAGGCATTTCTCAAGACAACCTCACTAGTGATGTTTTAAATAACAGGGCCAGAAACACCTATTACTTCTTACCTCTATTGCTAGGATTAATTGGATTATTCTTTCTTTTTAACCGAGATAAAAAACTCTTTTGGACGATGCTGGTGTTTTTCTTATTTACAGGAATCGCCATACAAGTCTATACAAACGTAAGGCCTTTTGAACCGCGTGAACGCGATTATTCGTTGGTAGGATCTTTTTACGTCTTTGCCCTTTGGATCGGATTTGGGGTCTTTGCCATCTATGAAAAATTGAGCAGCTACACAAAAACCAGCTTGTTAGCGCCCATTGTTAGCGGAGTCTGTTTGATCGCGGTTCCTGGAGTTTTAATCAGCCAAAATTGGGACGACCATGATCGGTCTAAAAGAGAAACGGCCCACGCGATGGCCATTCAGTATTTAGAATCTTGTGATCCCAATGCCATTATTTTTACAATAGGTGACAACGATACGTTTCCACTTTGGTATGCACAGGAAATTGAAGGCATTCGACGGGATGTGCGCGTCGTGTGTACGAGTTTATTAAATGTCGATTGGTACATTGATCAAATGAAACGCAAAGCGTATGAAAGCGATCCAATTCCCTCTCTATTGACACACGATCAGTATAAACTAGGAACCCGAGATTATATTATTAAGGAAGCCGTCACTAACGACACACTTAGTATTGATCAATTTTTAGGTTTTATTACAAGTGATGACCCACGTACGAAGTACAAACACGTTCTTGAACAACAAGGCTATGACCCAAGCGGACAACGCCGTCAAGATTTAAATGCAAATTACTTGCCTACAGAACATGTAAGAATCCCTGTTGACAAAAAATCTGTCTTAAAAAATGGAATTGTTAAAGCAAAAGATTCGACCTTAATTGTACCCTATATCGATATTAAAATCAAAGGGGCAGCACTCTACAAAAACCGTTTATTGATGTTGGATATTATCGCCAATAACAATTGGGAACGTCCCATCTATTTTACAGGCGGAGCGTTTGGAGATGAAGATTATATTTGGATGAAAGACTACTTACAACTCGATGGTTTGGTGTACAAGTTAGTCCCTATAAAAACACCGGTCGCTAAAGACAATCCGTTTGATATGGGTCGTATTGACTCGGATAAAATGTACGAAATGGTCACCAATTGGGATTGGGGTAATAACGGAGATCCCTCAATGTATCATGACATCGAAACCCGAAAAAATAGTTTAACCTACCGCGGTAACTTAGCACGACTCATTGAAGTGTTAATCCAAGAAGGTGAATTAGAAAAAGCAGAAGAAATTGCAGATTTAGCAATGGCAAAAATGCCCGTTGATCTCTTTGGATTCTACACCTTATTAGAACCTTATATTGGCTCATATTATGAATTAGAAACCACAGAAAAAGCCCGTAAATTATTCATAAATGTGAGCTCTAAATACCAAGAAAGTCTAAGTTATTACAGCACCCTTTCTGAGTACAATCAATCCAAGTATATACAAACCATCTACAATGATATTGAGCGCTACAGAAGTTTAGTGGACGTGACTACTTTTTATGAAACTGAAGAGTTTATTAAAACAGAAATGGAGAAATTCAATAGTTACCTTAGACTCTTTACTGGCGAACCTGAAGCGGAAGAGTTGAAGGATAAAGAAGTGTTAGATTCTACATTTTTGAACTCTGAAGGGTCTTAACGAAGGCTATACATATTCTTGAATGCGACCAATAATCGTATTGGCGTCGAGCTCACCACTTTGGCGCCATTTCATGTCGCCTGATTTATAAATAATTAAAGTTGGCAATCCTTTGATGCGTAGTGCTTCCGAGAGGTCTTTGTTTTTGTCGACGTCAATTTTTATAACGCGCGCCTTGTCTCCCATTGCAGCTGCAACATGTCTAAGTACATCGTGCATCGCTTCAGATTCATCACTCCATTCGGTGAAAAATTCAAACAATACTGGAATTTCAACATCTATTAACTCTCCAAATTTTGACATATCATGGTGTTTTATGGATCAACCTTCAATGATAATTTTACTTAACTATGATCGTATTCAACCCTAAAAATAAGTAATTTACTGGGGTAAATATAACATTTTCTGATATTTAAGCGTTATTAATCCCTTTTTTTAGCGTTATAACGGAGATTTCAGGCCATATTCCAACCCGCCCAGGGAATGCTAAAAAGCCAAATCCACGGTTCACATTTATGTATTGCCCTGCTTTTTCGTAGATGCCGGCCCAGTATTTATAGCGCCATTTAATAGGGCTCCATTTGATCACTCCTGGGATCTCAATTCCAAATTGCATCCCATGGGTATGACCACTAAGCGTCAAATGATACTGTTGTGAATCTTTGATAACTTCGTACTGCCAATGCGAAGGATCATGACTTAAAAGTATTTTAAAATCCGCAGGGTCAACTGCTGAAGTTGCAAGTTTTAAATCGCCTTTTTGCTTAAATCCCTTCCCCCAGTTTTCGACACCTATGATTGCCAAACGATCGCCAGATTTTTCAATAAACCGACTTTCGTTTCTCAATAAATCAAACCCCATGTCTTTTTGGATGTCTAATAATTCTTGAAAGTTTTCTGCTTTCGCTTCATCTGAAGGCCATCGGGTATAATCGCCATAATCATGGTTTCCCAAAATAGAGAACACACCATCAGGCGCTTTTAATTTTGAAAAAGTAGATTTCCAAGGACGCATTTCTTTTGACTTACTATTGACTAAATCACCTGTAAACATAATCACATTAGACGCTTGCTGGTTGACTAAATCAACCGCATATTCAATTTTTTTTTTGTTGTCAAAACTACCACTGTGAATATCGCTTATTTGTGAAATCTGATACCCATCAAAAGCAGCGGGTAAGTCCTCAAAATTTCTTTTGACTTACTATTGACTAAATCGCCTGTAAACATAATCACATTAGACGCTTGCTGGTTGACTAAATCAACCGCATATTCAATTTTTTCTTTGTTGTCAAAACTACCACTGTGAATGTCGCTTATTTGTGAAATCTGATACCCATCAAAAGCAGCGGGTAAGTCCTCAAAATATAAGGTGTATTTTAAAACTTTAAAATTATATTTCCCTTTTGTAATTCCATAAAGTATGGATATAAATGGGATGGCGGCTAATCCTAATGCCAGTTGTCCAATAAATTTTCGTCTGGAACTAAAAAATGCGGAAGGTTCTTCTGGTTTTGAAATAAAGTAATTAACCCCTGCTTCAAAGAGTCGATAAACATCCTCCCCAAACATAAAAATAACCAATACTAACTTTGGAACATAAACCAACACAAGTACTGCAAATGCTACATAAAAACCTTGGTTACCTCCTGCGCCTCTATCGAAGGTCATTGCTTGGTAGACAAAAACGCCTAGTACTGCGAGTGAAATGATAGCATATCCATAAGTCACCAACGGATTTCTAACCACGCTTCTTAGACTTTGTAGCGCATAAAAATCTAAGGATAAAACAAGGAGTAAAAAAATTATTAATCGAATCATATTCAGTAAGAGTCAGCGGCAAAAGTAAAACAAAAGCGTATGATATTAGAGTTAATATTTTTATTTAACGATACTTTTAGATTTGTAAAATTTTAGTATATTCCTAAAATAAATTATGAACTGTAAATTTGACACTAAACTTGAGTACTAATTAGGTGCGTTTTTTCGTATTTAAAAACCTATTAAAAAAATTAAAAACTATTTTAATCTCAATGTACAAAAAATTGTGTTTTATAAAAGCCTATTTACTGAATGTTACCTTTCTAGTATTGTGCCTTTTTTCTATGGCACAAACATTTAACCCTGAAATAGAAAACTATTCTATTGAAGACTATGGGGCTGATAATCAAAATTGGGGTATCGATATAGATAATAACGGGATTATTTATGCCGCCAACAACCGTGGGTTGCTAAAATATAATGGCGAAATATGGCAGTTATTCGAACTTCCTAATAGAACTATAATAAGGTCAGTATTGATAGTAAATGATACTATATACACAGGGTCTTATGAAGAATTTGGATATTGGAAAAAAGATGATTTAGGTAACCTTTCGTATACATCATTAAATAATCTATTTGGGGAAGATTACGAGTTTAAAAGTGATGAGTTCTGGCAGATAGTAAAACATGGCAATGATATCATTTTTAGGTCTTTTGGTGGCGTTTATATATATAATGGAAATAATATTATTTCAGTACCAAATAGTCAAGAAGTTTCAAATTTTACAATTTATGATAACAGGTTAATTGTTGGTAATTTAAAAAATGGACTTCAAGAACTAATAAATGGAAAATTAGTGCCGTTTGTACTTTCAAGTAAAAATTACAAGGAAAATTAGTGCCGTTTGTACTTTCAAGTAAAAATTACAATTTCGATAACATAGCAAATATAGTTTCCAATAATGAAAAAAAACTATTCTTTTTTGACACGAATAAGGGAGGGTATATTTACAATTCTAATCAACTTTTACGACTACCAAAAAAGATAAATACACTTTTAGATAAATACATTTTAAATAAAACGGTATTTCTAGATGTTTATAGAATAGCTTTCGGAACAGTTAAAAATGGTATTATCATTTATAATCTAAAGAACCAAGATACTCAGTATATATCAAAAGAGTCTGGACTTTATAATAACACTATTTTAGGTCTTGAATTTCATGAGGGTAACCTTTGGTGTGCATTGGATAATGGTATCAGTAGAATAAATTTTGATAGCCCCTATTTATATTATAAAGACCATACAGGTACTTTAGGAACGGTCTATGATGTGGCATTTTTTAATGATAAATACTATTTAGCAAGTAATACGGGTATTTACTCATTTACAGATGACAGTAAACTAAATTTTATTCAAGGTTCTGAAGGACATGTTTGGGATTTAACAGTATTTGAAAACCAGCTTTTTTTTGGGCATAATGATGGAACTTTTTATATAGAGAATGATAGTCTTCATCGTGTTGGTTCAAGTACTGAAGGTGTTTTTGGATATTTCAATATTCCAAATAAGAAACAATGGTTCTTACAAGGGGAATATAATGGAGTTAATCTTTTAAAAAAAGTTAACAATAAATGGATTAGTAAGGAAATAAAAAACATTGATTTCCCTGTAAATAATATTGTATTTGAATCGGAATATGTGATTTGGGCCACACATCCATATAAAGGTCTTTATCAGATAAAATTTAAGGAAGATTATACAGAAACTTCACAAATAGTCTATTATGGTAATGATAAAAATTTCAATCAATATAAAACGAGAATTTATAACTTAAATGGTTCAGTTGTCTTCTATAATTCAAAAAAGTGGTTGCAGTATTTTAAAAATAAAGATAGCATTGGTTTATATAAAGATTTTCAACAATTTAATGCTAAGAGTTTAATATTTAAAGAGCATAATGGTAGCTGGTTTATAGATGACAATGAAGCCGGTGTCATTACATACTATTATAATAAATTTAAAAAGACTCTTGAGGTTGATGCATTAGAGATCAGAAAACGTTCAGTGTCCAAATATGAGAAAATTGAAATTAAGGATGATTCATTACGGATTTTAAATTTAAATGATGGTTTTGCAATTTTCAATATAAATAAATTGAAAATGAAAGAGGCGTCAATTACAAATTCACCTATTATAGATAAAATATATTCTAATCGAAAACAGTTTTCAGTCAACGATTCCCTATTACGTTTTCCTTATAAGGATGCACAATACCTTTCTTTTGAAGTTTATACACCTAATCAATACGGTAATGACCATGTTTATTCCTTGTCTGGAGAGATAAATCAAAGAGAATTAATTAGAGACGGAAAATTTACATTACAAAATCTAGCTTATGGAAATTATACCTTATCAATCAAAAACAAGGGTATGCATTCTGAATTAAAACATATAAAAGATTTTCGTTTTAAGGTAATACCCCCTTGGTACTTATCCATATTTATGAAAATTGTCTATTTTTTATTAATAGTTTGTGTGTGTTTAATAATATTTAAAATCAATAAAAGAAGAATCCGAAGACAACAATTAGCATTGAAAAAAATGCATATTCGAAAAACTCAAGAGAAAATCTATCAATTAGAAAAGGAAAACCTTGAAAAAGAAGTGAAGATAAAGCAACGAGAATTAACGAATACTACCGATTCTATTATAAGAAAAAATGAAACAATTATGGTGATGTATAATGAACTTAAACGCTTAACAGAAGCATCTACCAATCCATCAAGAACAAAAAAAATTTTAGAAATATCAAAAAAAAATATTAGAGGAACAAATGATTGGAAGGTTTTTGAATCCAATTTTAATGAGCTCAACCGAGATTTTTTTAAAAAACTAATTGCTATACATCCCAAACTCACTTCCAAAGATTTAAGGTTATGTGCTTATATAAAAACAGGGTTGACTTCTAAAAAAATTGCCTTTTTGATGGGTATTAGTTTACGAGGCGTTGAATTACACCGCTATCGTTTAAGAAAAAAATTAAACATTAATTCAAAGGATAATTTCTTCCATTTTTTAAGGAAACTTTAGAAATTTAGAACTCAAAAAAAGTCCCTAAGACCTAATATTACTCAACTTATAACTACATTAAATACACAGTAATATGTTAAAGTTATATTTCATTATAATACATAAATAATTAACAATCAGGTTAATATAAATAGTCCGCGTAAAAAAGTACTACTACAATATTGTCTTTGTTATATATTTGGTTTCAGTAATTTCTATGAAACCAAAATCTAAATTATGCAAACTAGACTATTTACTACATTTATTTTTTTATTCATTACATATACACTACTGTAGCGCAAGAGCCTATTACGGGAACGGTTACAGATGAAAATGCAGTGCCTCTTTCAGGAGCAACCGTTATAATAAAAGGGACGTCTTATGGCGTTCAAACCGATTTTGACGGCGTCTTTCAACTTCAAGCAAATATTCGGAGATATTTTGTCTGTTAGCTATCTTGGCTGACCAATTAAAAAATTGATTACAGCCCCTGCCATACATTTAACCCATAGATTTCTAACCACACTTCTAAAACTTTGAAGGGCATAAAAATCTAATGCTAAAACAAGAACTACAAAAATTATTAATCGAATCATATTCGGATAGAATCAAGCGCAAAAATAAAACAAAAGCAAATGATAATTGGGTTAATAATTTTATTTAACTATACTTTTAGATTTGGGAATTTTCACTATATTTCTAATCTTTAAACAAAAAATACAATTTACGGCACTTATATCGTTTCTGAGCTAGTTCTGTAACCATTAACTTTACATATTAAACACCATTTTTATGAGCACTAAAAACAACAATTCCGCCTTAACGACCCTTGTCACAGTTTTCTTTTTCTGGGGGTTTATTGCCGCTTCAAACGGCGTGTTTATTCCTTTTTGCAAAACCTACTTCAGTATTGACCAGTTTCAATCTCAACTCGTTGATTTTGCCTTTTATGGCGCCTATTATTTAGGAGCTCTCTTGCTTTTCATCCTATCAAGTGCGGTTAAAAAAGATATTCTTAATAATTGGGGCTACAAAAATGGGATTGTATATGGATTATTAATTTCTGCTCTTGGGGCTTTATTGATGTATCCTTTTGTTGATGGCGCACAACAAGGCGATACGTCTGTGTTTTATTTGGTGTTATTGGCTTTGTTTATTGTAGGACTCGGATTTTCACTACAACAAACAGCTGCAAATCCTTTTGCCATTGCGCTCGGTGACCCAGAAACTGGTTCGCATCGACTTAATCTCGCCGGAGGCGTTAATTCATTTGGAACAACCATCGGGCCTATTGTTATTGCATTAATTATTTTTGGATCCACTCCTTTATCAGGGGATGAACTCAACCAAATGATTCTAAATAATGAAATAAAACTAACCACTGTTCAATTGCTTTACTTGGGCGTTGGAGCGTTGTTTTTGGTCGCCGCAGCATTATTTCATTTTTCTAAAAAATTACCCAATACAAAAACGGATGAAGTATTTGAGCCCGCTAATAAAGCTAAAAATACACTCATTGTGCTAACGGTCGTTATTGGGGTTTGTTTTACAATGATTTTTAGCACGTATTCAAGTGGAGAAGTCACCACTGAAGCGCTTGAAAACAAACGACTCTTATTATTGTTAATTGCGCTATTGGCCGTTGTTGTAAGTATCTTTTTCGCAAATACACGAGCAACAAAAAACCCAGATGGCTGGGGTGCAATGAAATATCCACAATTGGTTTTGGGAATGTTAGCAATCTTTACCTATGTTGGCGTGGAAGTGACGATTCAAAGTAACCTAGGCGAGCTTTTAAAATCGGTTGCAGATAAAGTCAGTAATCTCAATGCTTTAGGATTAAAAGTGATGAATGATGCTGAAATTGCGCCGTTCATCTCACTCTATTGGGGCGGTATGATGATTGGTCGATGGGTTGGTGCTATTAGTGTTTTTAACCCGAGTAAAGGGCTTAAGAAATGGTTGCTTATTTTAGTGCCTTATGTCGCTTTTGGCGTGATTCTATTGGTTAATTTTGGGAAATATTCTTCAACAGAAATTTTATTATTTAGTGTCTGTGTTGCCATTCAGGTGGGTGGATTTTTTATCGCAAAAGATAACCCTATTAAAACATTGAAAATATTTAGCACCTTGGGCGTTATTGGCGTCATTATTGGCATATTTGCATCAGGTCAATTGGCACTATACGCATTGCTTTCAGGTGGCTTATTTTGTTCGATCATGTGGCCTTGTATTTTTACATTAAGTATTTCTGGATTAGGAAAATACACGTCACAGGGGTCTGCTTTTTTAATTATGATGATCTTAGGCGGTGCTATTATCCCCCCTCTACAAGGGAAGTTGGCAGATATTTTTAGCATTCAATCCTCGTATTGGATTGCGGTTGCTTGTTTTGCTTACCTTCTTTTTTACGCTTACAAAACCAAAAGTGTCCTCGAAAAACAAGGAATCACTCAAAATGATTAATTAACTAAAATACCGTAAACTCACCATAATGGCTGACCAAAAACGCTTATTTCTTCTCGATGCTTATGCTTTAATTTTTAGAGGCTATTATGCGTTTATTAAAAACCCTCGGATTAATTCCAAAGGGCTTGACACCTCGGCAATTCTTGGGTTCACAAACTCCTTATTAGATGTCATCAAAAGAGAACGGCCAGATCATTTGGCGGTTTGTTTTGACAAAGGGGGCAGTAAGGACCGGGTCGAAATTTTTAAGGAGTATAAAGCCAATAGAGATGCCACGCCTGAAGGCATCAAGACTGCAGTACCTTATATCTATCAAATATTAGAGGCGATGAACATTCCTGCCGTTGTCAAAGAAGGATTTGAAGCAGATGACATCATTGGAACCCTTGCTAAAAAGGCAGAAAAAGAAGGTTTTAAAACCTTTATGGTCACACCCGATAAAGATTTTGCACAATTGGTGAGTGACAATATTTTTATGTACCGTCCCATGTTTGGAGGTGGGTATGAAACTTGGGGAGTGGAAGAAATTAAAGCAAAATTTGAGATCGAAGACCCGCTTCAAGTGATCGATTTTTTAGGGATGAAAGGCGATGCGTCTGACAACATCCCTGGCCTTCCTGGTGTGGGCGATAAAACCGCTAAAAAATTACTCGCTCAATACGGAAGTATGGAAAACCTTTTGGCAAATACCCATGAGCTCAAAGGAAAGATGAAGGAAAAAATTGAAGCCAATGCAGAACTTGGACTTTTATCTAAAAAACTAGCCACCATTCTATTGGATGTTCCGGTAGAGTTCGATGCAAAAAGTTTTGAATTAACGGCTCCAGATTCTGAAAAAGTAGGGGCTATTTTTCAAGACTTAGAGTTCAAACGCTTAATCGATAATTTTAATAAAACATTTGCTGTAAAACCCCCTGAAAGTACGACTTCAGAACCGGCAGCTACGACCCCCACTCCAGCCACAAACCCAACACCTCAAGCGGGGGCTGGACAATTTTCATTGTTTGGTGGAGACGAACCGGAAGTACCTGTAGCAGCACTAACTTACGGAAGAGAAACAGCGACATCAACCCCTCACTTTTATCAAAATGTGACGGGCAATTTAGGATTAAAACTATTTATCAAACAGCTCATGTCTCAAACATCGGTGTGTTTTGATACTGAAACAACAGGACTCAATCCCCTTAAAGCAGAACTTGTCGGTATTGCTTTTTCTTGGGAAGCGCATAAAGGGTTTTATATTTCGTTTCCAGAGTCTTTCGAAGAATCTCAAAAATTAATTGAATTATTTAGACCCTTTTTTGAAGCGACTCATATCGAAAAAATTGGACAAAATTTAAAATATGATTTAAAGGTCTTACACAAATATAAAATAGAAGTCAAAGGCCCCTTGTTTGACACAATGATTGCCCATTATTTGATCAATGCAGACATGCGTCATAACATGGAAGTCCTTGCTGAAACCTATTTGAATTATGCCCCTATTTCCATTACAGACCTCATTGGTAAAAAAGGAAAGAATCAACTGTCGATGCGCGATGTGCCAATTGAAAAACTGACGGAATACGCTGTTGAAGATGCCGATATCACCTTTCAGTTAGCGCGTCATTTCAAAAAAGAACTGACCGATGCCGATTCTTTAAAGTTATTTAATGAGATCGAAATTCCATTACGATTGAAAAACTGACGGAATACGCTGTTGAAGATGCCGATATTACCTTTCAGTTAGCGCGTCATTTCAAAAAAGAACTGACCGATGCCGATTCTTTAAAATTATTTAATGAAATCGAAATTCCATTAGTAAAAGTATTAGCATCTATGGAACTCGAAGGCATCAAGCTAGACACAGATTTTCTAAAATCGCTTTCAGGCGATTTAAATGAGGACATTGCTGCCTTAGAAACAAAAATATATGAAGCGGCAGGCGAAACTTTCAATATCGCATCGCCCAAACAATTGGGCGTCATTCTCTTTGAAAAATTAAAGCTGGTCGAGAAACCAAAGAAAACCAAAACGGGTCAGTATAGTACTGCTGAAGATGTATTGTCTTATTTGGCAAAGGAACACGAAATTATTCAAAATGTATTAGATTACAGAGGACTCGCTAAACTCAAAAGCACCTATGTAGATGCGCTTCCAGAGCAAGTTTTAGACGTCACTGGTCATATTCATACGGAGTACATGCAAACGGTGGCTGCCACTGGACGACTGAGCAGTACCAATCCAAACCTTCAAAATATTCCGATCCGAACCGAACGCGGGCGTCAAGTGCGAAAAGCGTTCATTCCAAGAAATGAGGAGTACGTCCTATTAGCGGCCGATTATTCTCAAATTGAGTTACGCGTCATCGCGGCGATGAGCGAAGAAGAAACCATGATGGAAGCCTTTAAAAACGGTGAAGACATTCATGCGTCGACCGCGGCGAAAGTCTTTAATGTGCCGTTAGCAGAAGTGACTAGAGAACAGCGTGGAAATGCCAAAACAGTCAACTTTGGAATTATTTATGGCGTGTCGGCTTTTGGGTTGAGCAATCAAACTGATTTGAGCCGTTCTGAAGCCAAAGAGTTGATTGAAACCTATTATGAGACCTATCCTAAGCTTCGGAAATACATAAGTTCACAGGTCGATTTCGCAAGAGATCATGGCTATGTAACTACTTTGTCCAACCGACGCCGTTATCTCAAAGATATCAACTCTCGAAATGCAATTGTACGCGGTGCTGCCGAACGAAATGCCGTCAATGCACCCATCCAAGGAAGTGCCGCAGATGTCATCAAAATTGCGATGATTAACATCTATAATAAGCTAGAAGAAGGCGGCTTTAAAACCAAAATGTTGTTGCAAGTTCATGATGAATTGGTCTTTGATGTTTATAAGCCCAAGCTAGAGGAAGGCGGCTTTAAAACCAAAATGTTGTTGCAAGTTCATGATGAATTGGTCTTTGATGTTTATAAGCCCGAATTGGAAACCATGAAAGTATTAATTAAACAAGAAATGGAGAACGCCTATACCTTAAGCGTTCCCTTAGATGTTGAAATGGATATGGGTGAGAATTGGCTAGAAGCCCATTAAATTTTAAAGCTCTAAAGCGTTTTTCTGTTAACTTATTTCAGGACGGAACTATTTGTTTAAGTCATAGAATACGGAGCAGGGGATTTGGGTTAGTGGTGTCGGTGTTTTTGAAATCAAATTCCATAAAAATTAGACATCAAAAAACAGGACGTTTCCTTAGTAATAAAATTTTATAATCAAAACATGATACGAGACAAAAAGCATCAAATATTTTTCATTTGGTGCTTTTTTTGTATTTTTGGTACATATAAAAATAATGCGGGATAAAATGACTCTTATTAAAAAACTTGAAAAACTACCTCCAAAACGAGAAGAAATAGAAACGCTTCATATTTTACGCCAATTAAGCAAGTCATCAACTGCATTGGGCGAGCTGAAAGGAATTGCAAAGACAATTCCTAATCAAACAATGCTAATAAATGCAGTCGTCTTACAAGAAGCTAAAGACAGTTCTGAAATTGAAAATATCATAACAACACAAGATGAATTATATAAAGCTCTTTCCACTTCTACAAATCAACCATCACAAATTAAAGAGGTAATTAACTATAGAAAAGCAATATTTCTAGGTGCAGACATAATTAACAATCAAGGGTATTTAAGACAAAAAGACATTGCTGAATTACAAAAGACCATTATTGAAAATAATGCTGGAGTTCGGAATATGGCAGGAACTGTTTTAAAAAATGATAAAACAGGAGAAGTCGTTTATACACCTCCACAAGAAAAAGACGAAATACTAGATTTACTTTCAAACTTTCTTGACCATTTTAACATTGTAGACACAGACATATCTCCTTTAATTAATCTAGCCATCTTGCATTATCAATTTGAAAGCATTCATCCATTTTATGATGGAAACGGAAGGACTGGAAGAATATTAAATATTCTTTACTTAATCATAAACGGACTATTAGATATTCCTATCCTTTACCTAAGTTCTTACATTAATGATAATAAATCTGAATATTATAAACTATTAAACAAAGTCAATAAAAATAATGAATGGGAAAACTGGATTGTATATATGCTAAAAGCAGTAGAGGTAACTTCTAATAAAACAGTTGAAAAAATTAATTCAATTAAAAGTTTACTTGAAAAAACCATTCTTGTCGCTCAAGAAAAAGCAACTAAAGTTTATCGCAAAGAATTAATTGAACTACTATTTGAGCATCCTTATTCCAAAATAGAATATGTAGTCGAAAGACTTGGAGTTGAAAGAAAAGCAGCATCAAGATACTTAAAACAATTAGAAGAG